>OLNT01001719.1_pt1 | contig 11593 bp, 4 predicted proteins | sample 1672641 | NCBI WGS metagenome assembly OLNT01 (sample SAMEA3136708, study PRJEB25190) | human gut metagenome
TCTTAATAAGTCTTTCCATAATTATTGCCTCTCTTAATAATTAATTACATTTTAACAAAGAAATACAATCTACATAGTCCTGTCGATATTATTCTTCCATTGCTTTGGTGAAACCCCTGTGTGCTTCTTAAAGAATTTGTAAAAGGTATCGTAGTTAATAAATCCACATTCCTGAGCCACTACTTTCATATTGCTGTCAGGTTGTGTAATTAATCGTTTAGCAAGCTCTATCCTGCACCCCTCCACATATTCCTGAAATGTTTTACCTGTGGTAGACTTTATAATCTTGCCTATTGTCTTACCGGACACACCGAATTTGTTTTCCATAGACGTCATACAAAAATCAGGTTCATTAAAATGCTCGTTCATCCAAGATATAATTTCCTGTATGCGTCCATTTTCTTGAGTTTCATGCAAAGAAATCAAGGAGCATATATTCTCAACATCATCCGCAATAGAAAATGCTAAATCATTGATTTTCTTTTTGCTATCATACCGTGTAAGCTCTCCTCTGTAATTCACTTTTTCAGCCGCATCCTCCAAAATACCAAGCTGGCGGTAAAACATTTTTCGTATCGGATCTACACTGTTATAACCGTTAATCATAACCTGATACCAAAGCTTATATACTGCCTGATTTGCCTCAAAAGCATTACCCTGTATTAAATTATTATACAGACTGTCATACAAATACTTTCTGTCGTTTTTAATACTGTTATTACTGTCGTTGTTCTCAAACAAAAACACACCGCTGTAATCAATAAAACGATAATTGTTTTTTATATATTGATAGGCATCGTAAAATTCTGAAACATCATTACATGGAATACTTATCAAAATTGAAGTCTGCACATCATATACTTTCAGTATATCCACAACTTTGGCAAGAGTTTCACGCAAGGCGTCAATATCCATCTCCTTAGAATAGTTAAAAAATACAATACATTCTCCCTCCTGAGGTGATAGTATTCTTTGTGATTTTACACCGTACTTTTCCATACACAGATTTAAAATACGGATATTTATTCTCTCTCCGAAAAACGCCGCAAAGAAAAACGGGTTGCCAAACTCAGAGTATTTGCTTCGTATAAATTCGCATTCGTTTTCGTCCAGCCGTTTGAAAAACAAGAAATTCAGCATATCTCTGTGATATTGTTGATTTTCAAGATTAATCTGCTTCATTGTATCAGATATATATTCAATATCCTTATCAGAAATGCTGTTATCACCTGTTAAGTTTGCCATAAGTTTTACCATTTGTTTTATAGGCTTGTTCTTCCAGTAACTCAAAGCCAATTCCAGACAAATTATAAAAATAATCATGGTTGCCAGATATATAATCAAAAAGTTTCTGAACGTTCTCATATTCTTGTCAAAATATTGCTCCGAAACATCCATTGTTACTTTCAGATTGATATTTTTACAGTCGTCAACAATTTGATGGGATTCCCGATTTTGTTCATTTCCATCTGCAAAGATAATTTCATCGTTAAATGCCACATATTCAAAAATCTCTTGATAATTACTCAAATTCATATCTTCAAACAAATCGGCTATACTATATATCCATACAAGAACAGCCTCCGGCTGATTGATGCTTGGACTAAGTGAAAGACTTACAACCAAAGACGGCTGTTTTTCGCCGTCTATATATAAATCTTCTACATACCTTGCATCAAATTCTGACTTTTTCTCAAACAAGCTATTGCGAAATTGATTCCAGTCCATTCCTTCCATTATGATATGCTCATTAAATATTGATTCCATATTATCATATTGATATTTGTCTGAAACCACGCAGTTATTGCTTCGGAAAAAAATATAGGCATCGGAAGCAAGCACGAATGTTTTTGTCTGAGCTTTAAAATAATTAGCAAAATCTTTAAAAATAATATACTGACGCACCTCTTCAAACGAGCGAAGATTTTTCATACGAATAAAATTAGTATCATTTTGCATCTCAAGACGAATATTCTGAAGCACTTCAATTTCCATATCCAAACGGCTCATTCCTCTATTAACAGCAGCTTGACTATCTTTAAGGACTTGGTCTTTTAATGTGTTGTATGAAATGGCATATAGAGGTCCCACTAAAACTAAAATGGAAATAAATAGAATACAGTATATCAGTACATGACTTTTCTTTTTATTACCTCTAAATTTCATTTCATCTTCTCCTTACTTATAAATAAACAGAGCGCTAAGATAACCTTGACGTGTATGCACAAACACTCTCGTTGTATTTTCTATATTATGGCAGTTCTCCCACGAAACCACTTCATCTAGACCCGCCATATATACCCGACTGCCCTGACGTCGTTCAGGGTCATAGACTACATACCTTGTTGAAGCAGTGGCATTTGAATTGAATTGCCAGGTATCTTCTGCCTCATCCGGCTTTCTTCCCGTGCTTATAACAGAGTTTAATCCGTCAGTATATGGCGCATTGTAAAGACTGTTAACATATCCGAAAGTATATCTCAGATTTGCGGACGGCACAGTGTTCGAGGTGTATTCATCAGCAGTACCTGTCATATTCCAGAGTACGGTATTCTCGCTTTGGTCATAAATCTTTTCATAAACTCCAATGTACCCTGCCGAATTTGTCGCATAACGAATTAAATCGCCTTCTTCAATATCGTCCTTGTATACACCCTCATCAAAGTAAGCAGTAATCTCCGCACCCTTTTGCAGTCCATGCAGAGTCATCACTAACTCTCCTTCATCATCGCCTATCCACTGCTCGTATACATCCGTTACCATAGTAATTTCGGTTGAATTGCTTAAGGTTGCGTTGTCATTGCTGGACATAAGCACAAGATTTGCAAACGGCGTCGAATCATCATAACGGTATAATCCCAAAATACTTTTTTTATTGTTATTATTCCACCATGTAACATTTGAAAATTGCTGCACACCAAAAAGCTTTTCGTCCGGATCTTCAATATCATTAGGCGGAACTCTCATATAATAAGTCTTTGTTGACATCACATATTTTCGTTCAAAGCTTTTCATAGTAAAAAGCCATGAATAAGAACCGGCGGGCAATAATTCTTCAAGAGTATTATCTCTTTCTCTTTCCTGTCCTGCGGGCGATGATAAATCCAATTCTTTTATTTCGCCATCACTGTTTTTTCTGTAAAAAACAGGCTGTCTGACCAAAGCACCATCTTGACCCGAGCAAAGAATTTGTTTAACATAATCTTTCGTCCGTCGTTCTCCGTCCAGAACTACGTGGTCAGCAAGAACAAGATTCTCATGCTGACGCTGAACATTATATATTTTTACATAGATATTATCTTCGTGGTCTTTTCTTGCGTCTACAAGTCTATAAATATATCCCAAAATGCGGTCGCTCTGCGTTTGCTTTCCTACTGACGCAATTCTTCCTGCAATATCTAAAACAAAAGACGTCTGTTCGCCTGTAACAATTTTATCTTTGTAATAATGAGCAACCTGATATTGTTCACCGTCAATCGTTACCAATCTGTCATCTGTATTGCCTGCCACTTTATCCACCTTACCGCTTACGGTTTGACTGCATTGCCAACCTCTGATATATGAGCCGTCAAAAGATTTTGAAACGCAGAGAATATCACCCGCGAGCAGCATATTCTCATTTACTTCCTTGCCGTAGGGATAGCTTTTAAAGAATATCCATTTATCTGAATCCTTATTAAAGTCAAGTTCTTCCTCAGAACCATCCTCTATCCTTTCAGCATATACCTTTTTTCTTGATACGTCAATACCCGTTACACGAACGGTATCATAAGTTTCAATAATCACTGTATCCACATTTCCGGACGAAATTATCGTAACAGAACCTGTATCAATATTAAACGCACTGTCATAATCAGTTTCTAACACCATACCGTTATAAATAATCGCAGTATCTCGTCCGATTTTTATCTTTGCAGTTTTTCGTCCATTATAATAGAAAAGCGTAAAATCAGAATATTTTTCAATATTCTCCGCATCAATTCTCACTACTGAGGTTTTATCATCTGTGCGATAAAAAACAATACTACGCTCGTCATTTTCTTCAGTATAATAAACAATCAAATGATAACCCAAAAGTTCATGAAGTGCTTCATCATTACAAATATAGTTTACACCATCTATACCGATTTTTTCTATATCATTAGTCCGTGTACCCGAAATTTCAGTAAAGCAGTTAGCGGTTACACGTCCCTTTATATATTCAATATCATAAATATCCTTCAAAAGAGTGCTTTTCGTTTCGCCGTAATTATGTCTGTATTCTGTATGAAGTGTATTGTACATCATAACAACGCAGTCGCCGAATGTTGCCGTATCAAAATTAGATATTCCCTTTAACATATCAAGCTGTACTGCCGTCGAAAGATAATTATTGTCTAAGCTTTCCGCAAGTGTATTCATATCTGCGCTTCTGAAGCTTCTTATAAGCATTTCCGACATTTCCCTTACTGTCAGAGTGTCATTCGGACGAAATTTACCGTTTTCGTCCGGTTTGACAATTCCCATTGATTTAAGTCCCGACAATGCTATGCTTAAATCATTATCCTCCGACACATCTATAAATTCATTTGTGCCGTTGCCTGTAATATTATCCGACTTCAACATACGTGCAAGATATATAGCAAATTCACCGCGCGAAACAGTCTGATTGACCTTGCCCTGATAAGAAATATCCTCGCTGAATATTCCCAGTTTTTTCATAAGTTCAAATGCAAAATCATCTGCTTCTTTTTCTGTAACGCTTGTATCTGACGGCGATGAAACCGAAACATATTCGGTTTCATTCGTCCAGCCCTCATAAAGCATTTTTGCGGCTTCAGCACGTGTTATTGTCCCAAGCGGTCTGAAGGAGCCATCCTCATATCCGCTTATAATTCCCATTTGTCTTAAAATCTTAACTGGTTTTAACGCATAGTCTGAAATATCAGCCTCATCAGTAAATAATTCCGCATCCGCATTATATTTATCAGTAAGCTTCATAGCACGGCTTATAAGTGCGGCAGCGTCCTGTCTTGAAACAGACATTCCTACACCAAAAGTATCTTCGCTTATTCCCTTTACAATACCACCTTGGAATGCCGTCTGCAAATAAGGGTAATACCATTCATCACTTACTACATCATTAAATGTCATATTCTCCTGATGCGCAGATGATATATCAAAGGTCAGAACCAGCATTTTAACAAATTCCTCACGTGTGATATTATCCTCAGGTCTGAAATAACCTAAGCCGTCTCCGCTCACGATACCTTCGGAAAACAGTTTGTTGACTGCACTTTCTGCCCACTCAAAGCTCTCCATATCTTTAAAGCTATCAATTGTTTCATCTTTTATATCTGTCTTATTTCCATAATTTGTAGAATCCGTCTTTGGAACAGGGGTTCCGCCGCCCAATACTGTTACAGGAACTTTTCCTCCTCCGGAGCTGCCGGAATTACCGCCTTTTTCGCTTACACTACTGTTTTGTGCTTTAGTTATTGCTTCGCTCAGCTCGTTAAAATTATGATATGTACTATATGCCACCTTTCGGCACACTTCTGCGGTAAGTTGATTTGTGTTATATCCGGGACGCAGCGATGATATTACTGTTTTTACATCGCCCGCACCTGTAGGATTTTTTGTTACCGACAGAATAAGTGCGTCTGCAACTGCCAAGTCAAAGCTGTCCAAAGAATTGAACGGTGCAAGTCCGCATAAAAATTGCGCCAGTTGCGACTTTGCAGTATCTGTTACATAATCTGCCGATAAAACCTTTTTCATAGGATTCTCGTTCATTGGCTTTATCATAGCCGAATAATCCATCAGATTAGTTATTTTGCCGTCTGATACAGTTGCGGCAACTGCCGCACGCTGATAAGCACTTGCACAAGATAATTTGTCATTTGTATCAAACGGTGCGGCGGCAGTAAGAAGCCTTGCAATAACTGCAGAATTTACAGTACCGTCAAACGGTGATACAAATTGCAGTTTAACACGGTTTTGCTTTATATATTCCTCAACGTCCTTTACTCCCGAAGCCGCCGCTTGGTTTAAACCTTCAATGGCTGTTCTGTTGTCATCTTGTTCTGCGTAAGGACGGATAACATCAATCAGTTTCTCGCCTTTTTGATATACCCGAATACGATATTCTCCGGTAGGACAATCCTTCAGATTTATCTGCAGTGAAAATTCTCCGTCTTTATTTGGCTTTATCTGGTTTGTATAAACTACTGCTCCGTCTTTAACATTATCAGCATCTTGTATTGTAAAATTATTGTCGAGGACAGAAACGGAAACATCAGCCGTTCCGCTCGGTGCAGTTCCTGTAACTGTGAGCCGCGCATCTGCATCGAACATTCCCGCCTCTGCCGCCGCATATACCGAAACAGGTAAAAGCATACAGAGTAATACGGTAAATAAAAAACTGATTCTTTTCATTGAATTATCCTCCTACCTAATGCTTTATGCACAATATTATTGATTTTTCCTGCTGCCGTAAGTGCAATAAGGATTCATTTTCTCAAAACCATCCCATATAAACACTCTCTGTTCTGCCCACTCTGTCGGTGCGCTGTGCGCTTCACTCATAGAAATATTTTCTGTTTTACCTGCGCCTACAGTAAACTTCTCATATTTCACAGCACTTACTATATCTTCCTCACTGTTATAATAAGCGCTTATTATATAAACATTTGTCGCTGTTTCTGATGTATTGGTTATTATGGTGCTTGCCTTACCGTCTGAATCAATAACAGGAACGGCTGACTGTACGATGCCTTCTCCCGTTGTAAGCTGTGCAGAGGTATCGCCATATGTCACGGTATAAACCGTATTTGGTGAAAGCGTTGCGCCGTCACCAGTAAAGTCAAAGCGGTAAATGCCGTCCTCACCCAATACTGCCGTCAGACTATAATTCTTTTCCGCGTTTGTAATAGTCGGCAATGCTTCAATCTTGGTATTTTTAGTAAATATCAATTCCATTTTAGCTAATGCAGGCGACACAATTCCATTTTCTGCCTGCATCTGATCACCTTCGCTGTCTAAAAGTCTTGTCTTTTTCAGACCGCCAGGATTTGCTCCTGCCTTAAATACTGTTGTATCAATTTTCTTTCCGACCAAGGTCTGGATTTTCGATATGTCAGAAAGCTCAATAACAAATATTTCACCGCTTTTGCGTTCGGGTAATCTGCTCAATACAAATGCGTTGCCTGTGTTGTTAATGTCAAAGCCTGAAACGTTTTCTCCGTTTAACAAAAGTGGGTCAGTTGCTATATTATACTTTTTAATCCTAAAATCAGATGATACCACAGTATTAAGCATTTTTATTTCCTTTACAATAGACGGAGCATCCTCTGAAAATTGGAGCGTGTTTTCCAAATTTATCTGTGCCGTAACTGCATTATCCTCAATTGTTATCTCATCGCCGGCTTTCACTCCGTCCACGGTGGTAATATGGAAATTGTCAAATACCAATCCATTCGGGAAACGTCTGCCTGCCATCGTCAGCGTCCATTCCTTTGCAAGCTCCTCCTCAGTTATGTCAACGGTTACGGAAGCGAGCTTTGCTTCATCTGAGAGTGTGTAATAAACAGGCTTCTCATTTATATATTGTGTTGCCGTAATCTTATTACCTTCTTTTTCCAAAAGCAGTTGAAATTTAACGGTTGTGTCTGCAACAAGAGTATTGTTTTCCCAGCCTGTTAAGTATGCACTTCTGCCCCATGCAGTCGGCGCTGTTTTATACGCCGCTTTAATTCCGCCGTGTTCAATTATTGAAAGCTGCGAAATTTCCGTACTTCCTATCCTAAGAGTTGGTATAAGTATATTTGATTTAGCACCATCTCCAAGCCATGTAAGATTTGACTGTGGTGTTACATCGTAGGATAAAAGCAATGCGCCTTTTGAAAAATCAAGAGGTTCTGTACCTTTAATCGAGAAATTAGATGTTCCCGAGTTTTCCGGTATGTACTCATTCACATATTTTAATGCCGGATTTCCGCTTATTTCAGTTTTTGTAAAGGAAATTCCCATTCCCGGTTGCGAAAATCCATTTGGTAATGTGCTTCCGTCATAGTTGTCAAAGCCTTCGTACCAGTAAAACGCATTAGGGTCATAGCCGTCTGTTCTGACAGTTTGCGAGAAGTCGCCGAGCGTTATGGTGTAATCCGTAAGCTCGCTTAACTCGTCAATATTTATTGTCCAGACATTAGGCTCATCAGTCGACTGCTCGCCCGTAAAGCTTTTGCCGTCCTCGCCTGTCATTTTAACCTTATCTGCGGTTAAATCCACATATTTGGAAGTAATGAATTTTATCGTTTTTGTACTCGCAGGAAGTCTGTCCCTTGAATCAAGCGTAAGAGTTTTTCCGTCACCGTCGAGTATTATAGTTTCCCTTGCGGCAATCGTTCCTTCACCCAATGCCGCACGACGAATACAGCTATACATATTCTGAGGCTCATCACCCGCAAAACTCGTTACAGCCGACGGAGATTTCAGCTTTAATATATAAAATTCTCTGTCATTTGCAATATCAAGTCCGCTTATGGTCATTCCACTGTTACCCTTTCCACTGACTTTTGATGCGGCAGCCGTTCCTGCTTTAAGTAACAAAGGATTATCCGCACTGTATTTTGTAAGTGTATAATAATCGTTATCACCCGTCAAATTCTGATTTAAAGGAATGGCATTTGACGCAACCACATAGCTTGACGGACTATTCTCAGGTGCATAACTTGCATTATCGGTAAAGATGATATTTGCCTTTGTATCACCAGGCGAAATATAGCTGACACCGTCTATATTCATTGTACCCTCACTTCGCAGTGTTATATTATCAATTTTTACAGAGCCGCCTTTTGTCGGTACTGCAAAGCGCATAAACATATCGCCGCTTAAAAGCGAATTCATTGTCGTTTTATCAACAGCCTGATACTTGTATTCTATTGGTGTTGACGTATCTTTAAGAGTCATAGGTTCACCGTTTAAGTATTGCTTTACTGTCAAAACCTGATTTTCTTCATCATATACAAGTGCTGTTTGTATGTGATATGTAGTCCCCTCAGTTGCTATTTTATTTGAAGCCGTAAAGCTCAAATCAGCTGCTTTTGTGGCATAATCAGTCGCTAAATCTGCCTTCTTTGTGTAGCCGCAAATTCTTCCTGTGTTTTGTATTCTGATAATTCCGAGCATATCCGTATCCGCATCTTCACTGCTTCTTAACACAAGATAAAACGGTGAGGTTAAATTATTCATTGTTACATCAAAAGACAAAATCATTGGTCCTTTTGAAAAATCGAATTTAGGCAGTGGTTTTGTGACAGATTTATTATTGTCAATAATTGCAAACGCACTGTTTGTAGCTGTAATGTTAAGAGAATAATCGCCTTCATCAGCGTTTGCACGCGTTAAATCTGCATTAACTTTTCTTACCGACTTCGCCTTACTCATATCCTCAGGCAGAGCGTTAAAATTTTGGTTCCAATAATAACCGTACTCCGTTCCCTGTCCTCCGCTTGTAACCGCCGCATCTTCGCTCGGCGGTTCCTTGCCTGTTGTCGTTATAGTCTGTGAAAAATCGCCTAAGGTAACGGTATATTCAGTACCCTCGGTTAAATCTTCAGTTATATTTATTGTCCATACATTCGGTTCTGTTTCCGACTGCTCACCCGTAAAGTTTTTGCCGTCCGTGCCTGTCATTTTTACATTTTCCGCACTAAGATAACCATCGCTGAGCTGCGGTGCGGTTATAAAGCGTATAGCCTTCGCATTTGTGGGTAGCTTGCCGTCAGCGTCAAGCGTAATTGTATTGCCGCTTCCGTCGAGTATTTCAGTTTCTCTTGCAACAATCGTTTTACTCCCCATAGCTGCACGGCACAAGCATATGTACGGACTGCTTACAGCCTCGCCCGCAAGATTTGTAATAAGTGAATTATCCTTTAGCTTTAAAATATAAAATTCATTGTTGCTAGTAATATCCAGTCCACTTACGTTCATTCCGTTATTGCTCTTCCAGCCGACCTTTGATTTAGCAGGAGTTCCTGCTTTTAAAAGCAGAGGATTGTCTACCGCATCATATTTTGTAAGCGTATAATACTCATTGTCGTCTGAAAGCTCAGTCTGTGACGCCGTAATTTTATTTATTGCCCTTGGATAACCTGACGGCTTGCAATCGGGGTCATATTTCGCCGTGTCCGTATATTCTATACTTGCGACTTGAGTATTTGCTCCTATCCAGCCTACAAGCGGCAAATCCGTCTTACCCTCACTGCGAACAGTCAGATTGTCTATAACGCATTCAGAGTTTTTTACCGGAGCATTAAAACGCCAGTACAGCTTACTGTTCATCATATTTTGCATCTTTGTTTTATCTTCGTCTGTAAACTTATATTCCAACAATTCGTTGGTTTTTACATTCATTAAAGGTTCACCGTCAAGATAATATTTAGCCGTCATTATACCATTGCTGTCATTGTATGAAATAGAAATCTGAATTTGATATTTTTTATTTAGATCATACGTTTTTCCTGTTGAAACCATTGCGCTGTTAGGGTCGGATTTTGTTCCGGCAACTTCGTCAACCTTCGTGTTTGCACCAACAAGGTTATAGTCATAGCCATACACGGTGCCATCTTTAAATCTTACACCGTGAAACAAATCATTATCACCCGCATTTGGATTTGTTGTACCCTCTGCGCTGCTTCTTATAGCAAAATAAAAGTTTCCGTCAGTCAAAACCATAAAATCATACGATAATACCATTGAACCCTTTGAAAAATCAAATTGGGGCATTTTCTGTGTAACAGCTCCATTCATTTCGTCAATAGGCATAACTCCATTTCCTGATGATGTAAATTTTATGGCATAATCGCTCGTTTCCTCATTTACAGTATAGCGTCCCACTGTTCCGCCCCACCATCTTGCAAAACCGCCTGACTTCTGAGTTCCCTCAGGTAAATCGTTAAAATCCTGACACCAGTAGTAGTTGTAGTCTGTTTCAGTTCCTCCGCTTTGAACTGCCGCAGCCGAGGCAACAGTACCGAATATCAGACAAAAAGCCGTTAAAGCCGATGTCAATTTCAAAAAAGTCTTTTTCATTTTCTCTCTCCTCTCTTTTTTTCTATTCCCTTATATACAATCTCTTGAACTTAGTGCTGTCCTTTGTTCCGACAATACCCTCGCCGTAGGTCATATAGCCCACACGTCCGACGCCGTCGTTTTCATTGATTACCATAGAGAATTTCAGTTCCGTTCCCGGCTGAATTTCCTGCAATTCGGGCATTAATGACTTCCAAGGCACACGCAGCTCATAATATGTATGCAGTCCCTCTCGTACTATAGCAAGCTCGCTGTCGGATATACTTGTATAATCTCCATCACCTGTAAAGGTTGTTTTATGTCGGTATATCGTAGGCTTATCGTCTAAAAGGCACATTGCAAATTCCTCAAACTCACTCTTTGCAAGCTTGTCCTCAGGGTCATATACAAGTGCAAGCTGAATACTGTCCATACTCCAGCAGTTTACAGGCGTGCAGCCACTTGCAAAATGAATATTATCTGTGCTACAATAAGAGAGTTGCCAACCGGCAGCTCTCTTTTGCTGATGAAAAGTTTAAAA
>OLNT01001723.1_pt1 | contig 11577 bp, 8 predicted proteins | sample 1672641 | NCBI WGS metagenome assembly OLNT01 (sample SAMEA3136708, study PRJEB25190) | human gut metagenome
TCAATGTTCTGTCTCAGCCCGTCTCCCGGACTGCCTGTCTATAATACCCAATATCACAGCGTTTGTAAAGTGTTTTTTGAAGAAAATTCAAAAAAATTATTTTTCTTATTTTATATCCTGTTTTTATGCCTGAATATTATAAAAAGCATGCATTATGGATTGCATGCTTTACAAGGAATATAGCCTTCATTTTGTGCTTCCTGTGAAGAGCTAAAGTAAACTTTATTCTTATCACTGATAGTTTTTACATACTGACAATCTTCAGTATGATACTTCTTAGTATTTCTAGATCCTATGTATTGTGTTGTTTGAGTAGTCGTGATTTCTTCTTTACCATTAAAGGTCAATTTATTCTTCTTAGAAACACAACGGATTGTACCTAATTCATCTGTACGATAAACCTGCATATTATATTTAGAGAATCTCTGTAATGCTTCCTTATGAGGATGACCATACATATTGTCTTTACCACAGGACACTACAACATAACTTGCCTTCATTCTAGATAACAGATTATCGCTGTTTGAATAAGCTGAACCATGATGACCTGCCTGGAACACATCACATTGTACATTATTTAGTTTCTTTTCCATTGATTCTGCAGCATCACCAGTAAAGACAAAACGATGATAACCATCATCATATCTCATACACAAAGATGAATCATTATTGTTCTGTGCCCCTTCACCTACACCAATAAACTCAATAGAACCCGCACCTACCTGAAAGGTATCTCCTACCTTAGGCACAGTAATTTTCTTTTTCTTCTCTTTAATCGCATTTAACAGTTTCATATATGTATAAGAAGAAGAGGTTCTACTAGACATATATATCTTTTTTACATTTAACTGATAAATAATATTCTTTGCATCATTTATATGATCCGCATCACAATGCGTTAGGATTAATGCATCAAGTGTATTGATATAGTGTTCTTTTAAATAGTTCAAACTGGCATTTTCATATCCATCACCGTGTCCTGCATCAATAAGAACTGTTTGGTTATTATTTTGAATAAGTGTTGAATCTCCCTGCCCTACATTAATATAAGTGACTTGAGATTTGATATTGTTTGATACTTCTTTCTTCGGTGTAGGAGCTGTACTACAACCCGTTATAAGTACCATTGATAAGAATATACTAAATAACTTCTTCATAAATTCCTCCTGTCAATCATTATAGACAACTATTTTTCTTCTACAAGAAAAAAAGACAGGAAAAAATCCTGCCTCTAACGGACACCGCCGCCTCCACCACCGGAGAAGCCGCCTCCACCACCACTAAATGATGATGAACCACCTTGTCCTGCACTTGCAGCTGAAGAAGCTGCACTCATACTATTATGTGCAAATGTATGTGTATAGTAGTAAATTGGAAAATTATTGTAAGTTGATGTTTCTTCATAACGAGGAATCGCAACCTTCAATTGTTTTTCTACGCGATCTGCAATACCAAGTACTGCCGCAAAGATGAGGTATTCATCCCAAAGTTTAACTTCAATGGCAGCTTTTTCTTTCATATTGTCTTCATCCTCAAGGAAGTTATTAAATCCCCATACATAAAGACATTGATCATATGCTTTATCTGTCCATACTGTACGATCACGTGGAATATTCCAGAATAATAAGCGTTTATAAATAGTTTTAGTTTTCGCATAACCATTCTTATTCATAGAATCTTCTGTGACATTATCCACTTTAGTGAACCAATCATCTATCTTCTTATAATGTTTGCTGCACCATTTCTGAAATGCTTTTGTTTGAAGAACACCATCTTTAGACGCATGAATAAACATCTTATAAAGTGCTGTTTCCTGCTTGTTCTCAAACTTTGCATCTACATCAAGATACATATCATAATTCTTTTTCTTGACGATTGCGCCACTTTCATTTTCTCTAATTGTGATGATTCCATCACGTACCCATTTCAAGATAAATCCAGACACAAGGTTTTCACGACTCTCATCACCACTTATAATACCCAGCTTTTTAGCTAGATAATAAAACAAGAATATATCTTTATTACATGGAATTTCTCTAAATGGAGTTACTTCTTTGCCTTTAATTGTACGTCCATTCTCAAATACAACACCCGAATCTGATAATACAATAACAGCAACTATAATAAAGATAAGCATTAAAATCACAAAGATGATGAAGATAAAGATCATAATCATCGCTGCTTTTGACATGCCGCCAGAATAACTAGATCCTTCTTTTGCGTCCTTCACAACATCTTCAAACTTTTCACTTGCATGACGTTTATTAGGTGATGTATAAGAATTACTTTCAAGACCCATTAATAACTGCATCTTATTACTGCCCAAAGAGTCTGTTTTTAAAGTAACACCACCATTATCAAAATTCACACTACCCGAATAACCAAATGCCCAGATTTTCGCATTCTCTTTACTATAGGGTGTCATACCAGTCACATGAATAGTAACATCTGCAACATCCAATGACATATCACTAATAAAAGCATAGTTAATACCCTGCTGGTCCTGATACTGATTCACAAAATGTTCAATCTGGTAAACCATTGTATAAGAACGTGTCCCATAATCACCTAGACCAAAGCACAACTCATAGTGGCCACCATCTTTAATCAAACCACATTTATTAATTTTAGATTCTCTAGAAACATCAGAATCCCATGTACCGATATTTTTGTATGTTACCCCATGATCGTCAGTGACACCAATAAGTGTCAATGGCTGATCATTCATACCATTGAATATTTTGTATCCTTCTGTCCCTTCCGATACATCCATATCCCATTTCTCTACAAATGTTGCTGTACCATTTTGATCAATTTGGCAGGTAATGCCAATATTGGTTACTTTTGTGCTTGATGCATCAACTGCAGTTGGCATCAACAGCAACAATACTGTAAGAAATGATAATAAGCGTTTCATTAGAATTGTACCTTTGGTACTTCTTTAGATGCTTCATCCACTTCAAAGAAGTTCATCTTTTCAAAGTGGAACATTGAAGCAATGATATTAGAAGGGAACATTTCTAACTTATTCACATACTGTTTAACATCATCATTATAGAACTGTCTTGCATAACTGATCTTATCTTCAGTTTCCTTTAAATCATTCTGTAAAGACATGAAGTTTGTATTAGCCTTTAAATCAGGATAACTTTCCTGAAGCATCATTAAACGACTTAATGATCTTTCTAATTCACCAGCATTCTTAAGCTGTTCTTCTGGTGTAGAAGCAGTTACATAACTGTTTCTTGCACGAATAGCTCCTTCAAGCGTTTCCTTTTCATGCTTTGCATAACCTTTTACAGTTTCTACAATATTAGGAATCATATCTGCACGTCTTTTTAATTGAACATCAATCTGTGCCCATGCAGCAAGGCACTTATTTTTAGACTTAACAAGTCCATTGTATGTTGCGATTGTATATAAAACGATTAATACAATCACCACTACCGCAATAATCATAATTACGTCCTCCTTTGTATATGCATAATTATATCAACAAACACATGTGAAACATAGAAAAAAAGGCTATGATGCAAAATCATAGCCTTAAGGTGTTTACTTTAATTTTGTAATATCAACTAATGAAGTTGGACCCTGATGTCTCTTTTCTAGACAGTTGATTAATGCCTGTGCTGTATCTAATGATGTATAGATAGGGATACCTGCTTCAACTGCAAATCTTCTGATTAAGAAACCATCCTTTAAGTTATCGTTTCTTGTAGGAATATCGATAACTAAGTCAACAGTATCAGTTAACATTAAGTCAAAGATTGTGTTAGACTTTTCCGCAATTCTGTTAACTCTATGAACTGGTACATCATGTTCCTTTAAGAAGTTATAAGTACCTTCTGTTGAATAAAGGTCATATCCAAACATATAGAACTGCTTAGCGATTGGTAAGAATTCTTCTTTAGAGCTGTCCTTGATTGTACAGATGATATTCTTTCTCTTTGGTAAGTTGATACCTGTTCCAATGAATGCCTTATAGATTGCTTCGTCAAATGTCTTTGCGATACCTAATACTTCACCTGTAGATTTCATTTCTGGGCCAAGTGAAATTTCAGCACCCTTGATCTTTTCAAATGAGAAGACTGGCATCTTAACTGCAACAGTTTCTTTTTCTGGCTGTAAGCCATATTCATAACCCTGATCCTTGATTGAATGACCCATGATAACCTTAGTTGCAACATCTACTACTGGAATATCTGTTACCTTTGAGATATATGGAATTGTACGAGAAGATCTTGGGTTTACTTCGATTACATAAACTTCATCTTCATATACGATGAACTGGATGTTAATTAATCCAATAACGTGTAATGCTTTTGCTAAGCGCTGAGTGTAGTCACAGATAACTTGCTTGATTTCAGGCTTGATCTTCTGTGGTGGATATACTGAGATACTATCACCAGAGTGAACACCAGCTCTTTCAACGTGTTCCATAACACCAGGAATAAGTACGCCGTTTTCATCACATACAGCATCTACTTCTACTTCCTTACCTGATAAGTACTTATCGATAAGAATTGGATGTTCCTGGAACTGACGGTTGATGATCTTCATGAACTTCTTGATATCACCATCATTTAAGGCGATTTCCATACCCGCACCACCTAATACATATGATGGACGTACAAGTACTGGGTAACCTAATTTATTTGCAACTTCTAATGCTTCATCTACAGTAAATACTGTTGCCCCTCTAGGACGATCGATTTCACATTTTTCTAACACTTCATCAAAACGTTCTCTGTCTTCTGCAGCATCTACGCTATCAGCTGAAGTACCAAGGATAGGAACTCCCATATCCATTAAGTCCTGAGTTAACTTAATAGCTGTCTGACCACCAAACTGAACGATTGCGCCATCTGGTTTTTCAAGTTCAACAATGCTCTGAACATCTTCCTGAGTAAGTGGTTCAAAGTATAATCTATCAGCGATATCGAAGTCAGTAGAAACTGTTTCTGGGTTGTTGTTGACGATGATTGTTTCATAGCCAGCAGCTCTTAATGCCCATACACAATGTACTGAACAGTAGTCGAATTCGATACCCTGTCCGATACGGATTGGTCCTGAACCTAATACCATAACCTTCTTACGAGTGTTATCTGGTTTAATTTCATGTTCTCCACCATATACTGAATAGAAATATGGAGTTTCAGCATCAAATTCTGCAGCACAAGTATCAACTGTCTTGAATGCAGCAGTGATATTGTTTTCTAAACGATAATCATGAATTTCATTCTTATCTTTACCAGTTAAGTCTGCAATAACTCTATCTGGGAATTCAACTCTCTTAGCAGCCTTTAATAATTCTGGAGTTAATTCTTCTGTCTTTAATCTATTTTCGATTTCTACAAGATGTTTGATCTTATCAATAAACCATGAATCAATCTTAGTGATATTATGGATTTCTTCTTCAGTAATGCCCTGTCTTAATGCTTCAGCTACTGCGAAGATTCTCTGGTCATCTACATCTTTTAATTTAGTTCTTAAGTATTCTGTGTCTTTACCTTCCATTTCAGGAATTGATAAATAGAATACATTCTGTTCAAGTGAACGTAATGCCTTCATTAAAGCACCTTCGAAGTTATTACAGATTGCCATAACTTCACCAGTTGCCTTCATCTGTGTACCAAGTTTTCTTGATGCACCATAGAACTTATCGAATGGCCATTTAGGAATCTTACATACGATATAGTCTAATGTTGGTTCATAAGAAGCATATGTCTTACCTGTTACAGCGTTCACGATTTCATCAAGTGAATAACCTAATGCAATCTTAGCAGCTAACTTTGCAATTGGGTAACCAGTTGCTTTAGAAGCTAAAGCTGAAGAACGGCTGACACGTGGGTTAACTTCGATAACACAATATTCAAAAGAATTTGGGTTTAATGCGAACTGTACGTTACATCCACCCTTGATATTTAATGCAGTGATGATGTTTAAAGCAGAGCTTCTTAACATCTGATATTCTTTATCACCTAAAGTCTGAGAAGGAGCTACTACGATAGAGTCACCAGTATGAACACCTACTGGGTCAACGTTTTCCATATTACATACTGTAATACAGTTACCATTGCCATCTCTCATTACTTCGTATTCGATTTCCTTCCAACCGGCAATACATCTTTCAATTAAGCACTGAGATACACGTGATAATCTTAAACCATTAGTACAGATATCATGTAATTCTTCAGGAGTTTCAGCAATACCTCCACCAGTACCACCAAGTGTATATGCTGGTCTTACTACTACTGGGTAACCAATCTTTTCAGCAAATTCTAATGCATCATCTACATGGTTAACAACTGTTGAAGCAGCCACTGGTTCATGGATTCTTTCCATTAATTCCTTGAATTCAAGACGGTCTTCTGCAAGCTTGATTGTAGTTGTATTAGTACCGATAGTACGTACGTTATGTGCTTCTAAGAAACCTTCATCATCAAGTGCCATAGCAATATTTAAGGCATTCTGACCACCAAGAGTTGGTAAGATTGAATCTGGTTTTTCTTTTAAGATTAAGTTCTTAACAACAGGAACTGTTAAAGGTTCAATATAAACATGATCTGCAATATCCTTATCAGTCATGATTGTTGCAGGGTTAGAGTTAATAAGAACGACTTCAATTCCTTCTTCTTTTAATGCGCGACAAGCCTGAGTACCTGCATAGTCGAATTCAGCTGCCTGTCCAATAATAATTGGTCCTGATCCAATAACAAGAACCTTTTTTATATCTTTATTCTTAGGCATTCTACTTTCCCTCCATCATCTTAATAAACTCATCAAATAAATATTCAGTATCTCTAGGTCCAGCATTTGCTTCTGGGTGGAACTGAACAGTTTTGATATTCTTATTTAAATATTCAACACCTTCAATAGTGCCATCATTTACGTTTCTAAACCAAGCCTTAGCCACTGCAGGATCAATTGAATCATCCTTGATAACATAGTTATGGTTCTGTGTAGAGATATAAACACGGTTAGTGTCTAAATCCTTAACTGGATGGTTTGCACCATGATGTCCATATTTTAATTTTTCTGTCTTGAAGCCATGAGCAAGAGCCATTAACTGATGTCCAAGACAAATTGCGAAAATTGGCATACCGCTTTCTGATAATTTCTTCACTTCTGCGATAATATCAGTTACTTCAGCTGGGTCACCAGGACCGTTACTTAACATAATACCATCAAAGTTACCTTCTAATACTTCAGAAGCAGGTGTAGTAGCTGGGAATACTGTTACTTCACAGTTTCTCTTTGCTAATTCATTCGCAATATTGCGCTTAGCACCAAAGTCATATAAAGCAACTTTCATTCTGCCTGTACCAACAGTATGTTTTTCTTTACATGTACATGCCTTTACAACACCCTGTACCTTGAATGCTTTAATCTTGTCGATGACTTCGCTTACTTCATACTTATGAGTAGTGATCATACCGTTCATACAACCATCATTACGAAGTAACTTAGTAAGTGCACGTGTATCAATTCCCTGGATACCTGGGATATGATTACGTACTAAATAATCATTTAAATCTTCATTCTTTCTAAAGTTAGATCCTAAACGTGATAATTCGTTTACTACAAATCCTTCAACATATGGGTGTTCAGATTCCTGATCTTCTAAACATACACCATAGTTACCAATAAGTGGGTAAGTCATTACAACACTCTGACCTGCATAAGATGGGTCTGTCAACACTTCTACATAACCAGTCATTGAAGTATTGAAGACAAATTCGCTTATGACTTCTTTTTCATATCCAAAGCTTTCCCCTTCAAACACATGTCCGTCTTCTAAAATTAAATAAGCTTTCATAGTCAACCTCCTCAATTATGAAAAAGACATATCACCAATAGATGATATGTCCTTAAAATAAGAAATCTAAAAAATGAAAATAAGAACCCTTAGGAAACACGTTTGCGAAAACTGAAGTTGTCATAATTGTGTTTGCGTTCATATTCTCACTCCTTCTGTTGTAGTATAAACGATATTAAGATTGTAAGCAAGCAAAAAATGAATACTCAAAAATTTTTTTATTTTTTTATTTTACTATTTTGAAGTTGTTAAATAGTGGTAGATTGCACCTATAATATTGGCATCATTCGCAAAGGCACATTTCTTTACAACAGGCTTAATACGTGCCGGTTCAACTTTGTCTATAATGATATCTAAACGCTTATTGATTTCATCAATCATATCTTCTCTTACAGAAATCCCCCCACCAATAATAATTACTTCTGGATCATAGGAATATTGAATATTATAAATACCTACTGCAAGAGCATAATAGAAACGATTGACATACTTCTTGAATACTTCATTTTCATTGGCATGATCAAAGATATAACGTCCATCATATGTTTCACCTAATTCTTTTTCTACACCTTTTACGATAGCAACTGTAGAATCAAGAGACCAAAAGTTAAACTCAAGTGAATCTGCATCAAAGTTATTAATCATATAACCAAATTCACCACCATGAAGATGTTTACCCTTATGAATCTTCTTATCCTTAATCACAGCACCACCAATACCTGTACCGCATACGACAAAGCAGCAATCCTGATTATCTTTAGCGGCACCTAGCCATACTTCTGCAAGTGCTGCACAGTTGGCATCATTTTCTAGTTCTACACGTGTCTGTAATCTTTCTTCTAGATCCTTCTTTATATTAGGACCATGAATATAGTCAATCGCAGACGCACCATAAATGACACCTTCATCACTCGCAACAGCCCCAGGCATACTTAACGCAATACCATCAACATCTCTTTCCTTATAAATAGTTTCAATAGCCTGATACATATCTTCTAAAGTATCAGGTGTTTTAAAAGACCCCTTATCAAATAAATGACCTTTTTCATCGCATGTTGCGTATTTGACAGAAGTCCCTCCTACATCAATTCCTAGTAACATATGTATTACCTCCTATCTATAAAATAGCACAAAAAAATGCACAATAGTAAAATAGATAAAAAAAGGAATAACGTTACGTTATTCCTTAGTTAACACGATGAATTTCTAAACCATTCTGTTTAAATGTTTCAACAATTGTATCGATATGTGCTTCACCATTTGTTTCACAAGTAACTCTTAATTCTACTTCAGAGAATCTTGCGAAGTTCTTGAACTGGTTATGATCAACCGCTACAACATTCGCATTACATTCATTTAATAGATGTGCAACTTTTTCTAACTGTCCAGGAATATCTGGAAGCTGTACTGAGAATGAGAAGATTCTACCTCTTTCAATAAGTCCCTTATTGATCATAGAAGAGATAGAAAGTACATCAATGTTACCACCTGATACAAGTGAAACAACCTTCTTATTCTTTTCATTGAGTTTCTTTAATGCAGCCAGTGAAAGAATACCTGAATTTTCAGCTACAAGCTTATGTTTTTCTACAAGTACTAAGAATGCATCCATCAACTCATAATCACTGACTGTGATAATACCATCTACATATTGTTTAATATATTCAAAAGGCTTTTCACCAATTGTCTTAACTGCAGTACCGTCCGCAATAGTCACTGCTTCATTTAATGAAACGATACGATCTTCATTAATGGCAGCAAGGGCACTGGCCGCTCCTTCTGGTTCTACACCGATGATCTTAACTGTTGGTTTAATAAGTTTAGCGGCACAGGCAATACCTGAAATCAATCCTCCACCACCAACTGGCACAAGAATAATATCTGTATCTGGTAATTCTTCGAGAATTTCTAAGGCAATTGTTCCCTGACCTTCAATGACATCTTCATCATCAAATGGATGTACAAATGTATAGCCGTGTTCTTTCTGTAATTCTACTGCCTTATTATATGCATCATCATAGACTTCACCATGAAGAACCACTTCAGCACCTAATGCCTTAGTAGCATCTACCTTAATAAGTGGAGTATGGGCAGGCATAACGATTGTAGCCTTAACACCTAACTGCTGGGCGGCATAAGCCACACCCTGAGCATGGTTTCCTGCACTTGAGGCAATAAGTCCTCGAGACTTGGATTCGTCATCCATCTTCATGATCTTATTATAAGCACCTCTAATTTTAAATGCGCCTGTTCTCTGTAAGTTTTCTGGTTTGATATAAACAGTATTTCTACTTTCTTTAGAAAAAGCTGGGCTATAAATCAAAGGTGTAGGAAGAATGACTATATCCACTCTCTTCTTTGCTTCTTCAAAATTCTTTAGTTCTAACACTTAAATCCCCCTCTCAAAAATCTGTTTTTCACATTATAGCACCATTATTATTCTATTAAAACTAAATTTTTACTTAATTTTATAAAAAAGGAATAGCTGATTGCTATTCCTTAGTTGATACGCTGGATTTCAAATCCATTCTTTTTAAATGTTTCAATAATAGATACAATATGCGCTTCACCATTTGTTTCACAAGTGACTCTTAATTCTACCTCGGAGAATCTCGCGAAGTTCTTGAACTGGTTATGGTCTGCAGTCACAACGTTCGCATTACATTCATTCAAAATATGAGCGACTTTTTCCAACTGACCTGGACTATCTGGTAACTGTAATGAGAATGAAAAGATTCTACCTCTTTCAATCAGTCCTTTATTAATCATAGAAGAGATAGAAAGTACATCAATATTACCACCAGAGATGAGTGAAACAACCTTCTTATTCTTTTCATTGAGTTTCTTTAATGCAGCCAGTGAAAGAATACCTGAATTTTCAGCTACAAGCTTATGTTTTTCTACAAGTACTAAGAATGCATCCATCAACTCATAATCACTGACTGTGATAATACCATCTACATATTGTTTAATATATTCAAAAGGCTTTTCACCAATTGTCTTAACTGCAGTACCGTCCGCAATAGTCACTGCTTCATTTAATGAAACGATACGATCTTCATTAATGGCAGCAAGGGCACTGGCCGCTCCTTCTGGTTCTACACCGATGATCTTAACTGTTGGTTTAATAAGTTTAGCGGCACAGGCAATACCTGAAATCAATCCTCCACCACCAACTGGCACAAGAATAATATCTGTATCTGGTAATTCTTCGAGAATTTCTAAGGCAATTGTTCCCTGACCTTCAATGACATCTTCATCATCAAATGGATGTACAAATGTATAGCCGTGTTCTTTCTGTAATTCTACTGCCTTATTATATGCATCATCATAGACTTCACCATGAAGAACCACTTCAGCACCTAATGCCTTAGTGGCATCTACTTTAATAAGTGGAGTATGAGCAGGCATAACAATTGTAGCCTTAACACCTAACTGCTAGGCTGCATAAGCCACACCCTGTGCATGGTTTCCTGCACTTGATGCAATAAGTCCTCGAAATTTAGATTCATCATCCATCTTCATGATCTTATTATAAGCACCTCTAATCTTAAATGCGCCAGTTCTCTGTAAGTTTTCTGGTTTGATATAAACCATATTTCTACACTCTTTAGAGAACGCTGGACTATAGATCAAAGGTGTTGGAATGATCACTTCGTCTACTCTCTTTTTTGCTTCTTCAAAATCTTTTAGCTCTAACATTTTTTTGAATACCCATAATCTACAGGTAACGATTTAAGAGAAGTGTGGAGCAG
>OLNT01001729.1_pt1 | contig 11567 bp, 10 predicted proteins | sample 1672641 | NCBI WGS metagenome assembly OLNT01 (sample SAMEA3136708, study PRJEB25190) | human gut metagenome
AGCTTCCCAAGCTGTTAGCGAGGTAAGCACCCGCGAAACACGCGAAATGCGTGATTGTGAAATCCCCAGTTCAGCTACGTCTTTTTTGAAACTCGGGAAATCCCTCTCTCATCTTAGCTTTTCGAGAAACCCCGACTTTTCCAGTGCGCTTCCAGTATTTTCGCGAAACGCAGGTCGATTCGCACCTCTGGAAGAGCTCCGTCTGACCTCCCGATGCGGGGAACCGCAGAAGGAGGTGCATGCACCATGCCGTGCAGAACCATCGCCGTCGCCAATCAGAAGGGCGGCACCGGCAAGACGGCCACCACCTTGAGCCTGGGAATGGCGCTCGCCAGGAGCGGACAGCGCGTCCTGCTCGTTGACACCGACCCGCAGGGCGACCACACCAAGTCGCTCGGCTGGAAGGACCCCGACGCTCTTGAGACGACGCTCGCCAACCATCTGAACGCCATCATAGAGGGCATTTCCCTCGATCCCCGCGAGGGCATCCTCTCGCACAAGGAGGGCATCGACCTCATGCCCGCAAACATCGAGCTGGCGGGCATGGAGATGCCGATTCTGATGGCGATGTCCCGCGAGCAACTTGCCAATGTGTGAGTCTCGCCGCTCAAAGCGGACTACGACTTCATCATCTTCGACTGCGCTCCCACGCTGGGCATCATCCCTGTCAATGCCTTCGTCGCGTCCGACAGTGTGCTCATCCCCGTGTCGGCCGAGTACCTTCCCGCCTCCGCCATGACCGGGCTCCTGAAGACCATTGGGCGCGTGAGGCGGCAGATCAGCCCGTCGCTTTCCGTCGAGGGGATCCTCATCACGCTCTCCGACAGCCGCAACAACCTCGCGCATGAGGTCGAGGAGACCATCCGCGCGCAATACGGAAGCACCTACAGGGTGTTCGATACGGTCATCCCCCGTGCAGTATCAGCCGCGGAGTCGCCCGCCGTCGGCGTTAGCATCTTCGCCTACGACGCCAGGGGAAAAGTAGCTCGTGCCTTCGAGAGGCTTGCCGGGGAGGTGCTTGACCGTGGCTAGGAAGAGAGTGCCCATTGACATTCCCACTGTGGACGATCTGTTCACATCCCAGAGCGAGCGCGACAGCGGCTTTCGGGACGGCGTCGTAAATATACAGCTGACGCTTATAGATTCTTTCCCCGGGCATCCCTTCCACGTGAAGGACGACGAGGAGATGGAGCGGCTTGAAGAGAGCGTCGGGGAGAACGGCGTACTCGTGCCCCTTACCGTGAGGGCTTCGGGCGCTGACCGCTACGAGCTCGTGAGCGGCCACAGGCGAAAGCGCGCGGCGGAACTGGCAGGACTTGAGAGCTTGCCCTGCATCGTGCGCGCCATGACCGACGAGGAGGCCACCATCGCCATGGCGGACGCGAACCTACAAAGGGAGGCCATCCTGCCGAGCGAGCGGGCGTTCGCTTATTCGATGCGGCTTGAGGCGATGAAGCGCCAGGGGCGGCGCACCGACCTGACTTGTGCGCAAGTTGCGCACAAGTCAGACGGCAGGAAGTCACGGGACATTCTGGCGGAGGAGCTGGGCGTCAGCAAGGACAAGGTGCAGCGCTTCATACGCTTGACCTTCCTCTCGCCGGAGCTCCTTACCCTCGTCGACGAGGGGCGCATGAAGATGCTCCCCGCCGTCGAGGTCAGCTATCTTTCGGCCGAGGAGCAGGAGCACCTTCTCGATGCCGTGGAGGCGCAGGCGGCCACGCCCTCCCACGCCCAGGCGTTGAAAATGAAGCGCTACTCCAAGGAGGGCTCGCTCACGCCCGCCCTCATCCGCTCCATCATGGAGGAGGAGAAGCCCAACCAAATCGAACAGTTCAAGATTCCCAAAAGGAGCATCGCCCGCTTCTTCAAGCCGAGCGCGACCAAGGACGAGATAGAGGGCCGCATCGTGCGCGCCCTTGAACTGCTTGAGCAGGCAGAGGCGCGCCGCGACAGACAGGGCGGTGCCTGATGGGCAACGTGATTCACAGGGGCAAGGGCTCCTTCACCTTCGTGGAGAACGCCATATTCTTCGACCACGGCCTCTCGGCGAAGGCCAAGGGAATCTACTGCCAGATTCGCTCCCTTGAGAACAATCCCGAGTGGGTGTTCACCATCAAGGGCTTCGCCTCGCTCATGAGGGACGGCGCTGATGCCGTGTCAGCCGGAATAAAGGAGCTGGAATCTTCGGGCTACATCATCCGCGCCCGCAAGCGCAGCGAGAACGGCCGCTTCCTCAAGGCGGAGGAGGCCACCTGGATCACGCTCGACGACCCAGCCATGCACGCGCAGGTGGCGGTGGAGCTCAAGGCGGACGGCTACGCGATTCTCTCGGAGTTCACGCGCGAGCCACCCGCCAACGTGGAGTTCGAGCCGTCCGCTGTTCCGCTGGCCGCAACGGGTGATATTCCCGAAAAAGGCCAGGTCGGCACCAGAACGGGAAAATCCGTATCTGGAAAAGCCACATCTGGAGAATCGGCACCTATAAATTACTCATCCGATAAAACCCTTGAACCTGATAAAGAACCCCTCTCTTGTCCCCCCGAGGAAAGCGCCCAAGAAGCGAAGAGGCGAGAGGAAGGCTTCAGGGAATATCGAAAGGGAGAGTTCCCAGAAGCCTTCGAGCGGCTGTGCGCCATGTCCCTCAAGCCCGTCGCCTCCTTGAAGTTCAAGCGGGACTGCCTTACCGCATGGAAGCGGCGCGTAGCGCAGGGCTTCTCGCCCGAGCAGATCATCGACGCCTATGCTGCCTACGCCAAGAGCTTCTGGATGCGAAACGGCGACGACACCACGCTCGCCAAGAACCTCGCCCGCTGGCTCGAAGGTGAGGGCGGCCTCACGGCGTACTCCGACGAACCCATCCCGCCGGACCTCCTTGATCCGTGCGGCGAACCGCTCGACATGGCGGGTCTCGCCCAGGTAGACCCGGAGTTCGCGAAGATGTGGCGCAAGGTCGAGACACGCCGCAGCGTCATCCGCTCCCAGATGGCTGTGGATGGCAAGCGGCCACCAGAGGAGCGAGTGCTCGCCGCCTGCGCAGAGGACAGGCACTATCAGCGCTATCTTGCCGCTTGCGAAGAGCGCCATGCGCGTTACCTCAAGATATTCGACCTCTTCAAGGCGCCAGAGGCGCAGCTGCCGCTTGAGAATGCGCACCAGCAGATCATCGCTGACGGCTTCAATCCGTATGGAAGGAGGGTTATAGCATGAGAACTGCGACGAAGTTCATCCGATGGCTGTTCCGCGCAGTGTTCAGATTCATGTGATGGCGCTTGCCGCAGGGCGCGTCTGCTTAACCTGTGCACGCTCTCCGAGCGGCTGTTGCGCGGTTTATAATAGGTATGTCACCCTAAATCGAATAAGTACGTCAATTACCGGGCCGAGGGGCATCTGCCGTTTGGGTAATTGACGTACAGTTCCCACAGGGTGACAACTGAGGTGGATGCCTCTCATCTGACATTCCTAGGGGCTACCATCATCCGATCCTTCGCTACGGAAAGGTGGCCCCTATGGCAGCGAATGAAGAGTACGCCCCCTCCAAAGAGTTCGTCAATGTTATGGTACGCTCGTCGGAGAAGCTGGAAGGCGCTGCATCCCTCTTGAAAATGTTGGAAGACAAGGCCGACAGCGACCAGATAACTCCCGCCGAGCTTGCTGCCGTCCGCTGCATAGTGGAAACCTGCGCTAAGGATCTTGATGTGGTATTAGGGTAACTCTCGCTCTATCGTCCGCAGCATTTCTTGTATTTCTTGCCGCTGCCGCATGGACATGGTTCGTTGCGTCCCACCTTCAATCTGTTCGTTTGAGTTAGATGATTGCGGTCACGCCAGAGTATTCTTAGCTCGTCATCAAGCCATTCGCTATTGTGATAGAGATAGGCGATGAAGTTATTATTGTCTGGTAACCTAAACTCTAATTTAGGGCAGTACTCGACCATGCAGACAAAGTTCTCGTTTCCCGCAAGCAGCGCTCTGTCCCGAGACTGAAGATCCCGATATACATTGAGGTATACGCAATCGGCCTCTATTTCCCCGTGCACCACGCGCATAAGCGGATTAGGCGGATTATACAAATCTTTCATCCAGGCAACTGCCTCTCGAATAGCCTCGATAATCGCATCTCTTTCTCGCTCGTCTCCGATGAAAACATTCGCCTTTAGGCGCTTCCGATCATCTCCACTTACATCTGAAACGTCATAGATTTTTAGCTCTTTCCTTTCGTATACCGGAAAGCGATAGTATTCAGCCTCGTATTCGTTTATCTCTTCGTCACTTGCTCCAAACCAGAGAATGTCTTTGCTTCTGAAGATCGTGCACAAGAGCTCTTTAGAAGGCTTTCCGTTATAAATAAACAAATCTATATCAACGCCTTTGGCCCTGATGAAATTCCCGGGCATTCTCGGATGAGAGTACGCGATGCTGTAGCTCTCGAATCCCGGACACTCGGTTCGCATCTTGGGGAAGAGCTCTTCTGCTTTCTCGAAGAGGACATCGTCATCTGAGACCCCTGTCGAAAAGGCATAGCTCAACTGAGACCCTATTGAAGCCTCGAAAACATCAAGGCAGATAAAATCAGCATCGCTCATACCAAAGCCCAGATACATATAGCGCACAAAACTATCTTTGATTTCAGGAAAGAACTCCTCCGCTTGGACATCATCGAAGAAGGTGCAGAAAGCCAGCATAAGACCGCTTATGGCATCGAGATAATTTAAAACCATACGCTCCAAATCGCCCGAAGTGGTCTCTTCGTAGAATCTCTGCCCCCCTCTGGAGAACGTATATTCGACTCTGCATCCTGTTGTGCCGTCCTTAATCATCACTCCGCCATGGCTGATGGCGTTGCGAAGGCCAATGCTCGGAATTGCTGCTAATTTATCGAACCCGTTTTTTCCAAGAACTTCCAGTAGAGGCTGTAAGTCATTTTGCGCTCTATAGTTCTTTCCCGTGGCGCTGGAGAGACCGCACATCAAAGCACGCGCGAGATTTACGAAACAGCCCTCAATCAACGATGAGCATAGCGGCAGTATCAAAGATCTAACCCTCGTGCTACCCTTGATGCCTCCATATAGCAGTGAGTCGATGTCGTGGTTTAACTGGCGGAATGTTTGAAACGACCAGAGGAAATAGCCCAGCATCTCCTCAATGTCCTCCGTTTGTATAGAACTTGAAATCGCGGAAAGAGCGGTTTTCGCTTCAGCGTAAATCTCTCTATCCCATTGAGACTTGCTGCTATCGTTGTCAATACGATACGCAATCGCAGTCCAGGCGTCCCATTCACCAGCGTCCAATTTGTCGATGATGTCCAAATCGCTCCATCTTTCCTCACGAGGAAGCTGCTTTCTTGGCCGTTTTACTGCCGAGAAGGTTCAACTAGCACCCTCCATACTCCCGTTTTCCGAGAACCCACCCGCTCAACAATGCCTTTCTCCCGAAGAGCGCCCGATATACGATATACCTTGCTCTCGCTGAAGCCAGTCGTTCGGCTAATTTCCGGATAAGTCATCGCAGGGTTGTTTTTCATAGCATTGAGAACAGTCCTCTGGTCATCATCGAGCTTTATCTCGTCATTTGGAGACGAGATAAATGACGAGATATTTGATCCGCTCTCTTTTTCAAGAGGGAGGATGATGCTTGATCGCTCGGGGTTCACCTGCTCGCTGAGCACGGGTCTTCCATAGCCAGCAGCCGTCCATTTCTTCACCATATCGGGAATACCCCCTCCGGCGCGCTCTCCGATGTTGATGAGGGTGAACATCTTCATCATCGTCTCGTTGCGCGGGTCGGAATTGCCGCCGATATAGGCATCCTTGATGCCTACACGGAAGCCGCCGGGGTTGGAGAAGTGAAGGCCATCTTCCTTCCACAGGAAGACGACGCCGCGGCGCTCATTGTAGTCCGCGTTCGTGAGACAGTTCGCAATGGCCTCGCGCAAAGCATCGTGAGCCTCGGTCTCGTCAACGCGCAGGCTGTTCTCATCGAGCTTGAAGGGCACGTTGATGGCCTGCTTCATGTTGTTGAATACGCGCCGGTAGAAGTCGAACACGTTGCCCGACCAGCTGTCGTCCTGCGACGTGATGCGTCCTTGCCACCTCTCGTCGGTGCCGAGTTCCTGGCGATAGTCCAGGAAGTAATGAGGGAACTCCGCCATGATGCGCCACTCTTCTCCGAACATGAGCAAGCCCGCACTCGTCGGGTGAACCTCCCCGTCGCTGCCGACTTTCGCCGCTCCGATTCTGCAGAGGAACTCCTCGTCGGGCAAGTCGGCCCATGCGTGGGCGCCGTGATGCAGCTCGTAGCTCCTGCGGTATGAGCCGATCGTCTCCGCGAATAGGTCGGCTACGGTCAGGTTCTCGTGTACGCGGGTGTCCACCGATTCGTCCGAGGCATCGCGGTACATCGCCTGCATCTCATTCAACGCGCAGCGGTAGTCGCCCTTGTGGTCGCGCCGGTACGTGCCCGTGACGGGGTTGCCGTTCACGTATACCGGTCTCAGGCGCCGGTCAGCGCGGGGAACTTCTATGACGATCAGCTCTTTGCCCTCAATGCTCTCGATGCTGACGTCCCTGTCGGACATTACGCAATAGGACAGCTTATCGGCGCTGTGGGCTGCGTTCCAAAAGTCGTCGAGCATCTTGTCAGCATCGCCCAGCCCCTCCACTTCCAAGGTGCCGTCCTTGCGCTCCTTAGCCCCGAGCACGATGACGCCGCCCTCCGTATTGGCGAAAGCGGAGATCGTCTCCCAGATGCTCCTCGGCAAGCCTCCTTGGGCCGCTTTGGCTTCGAGGCGGTTGTTCTCCTTGTAGGTTTCGAGCTTGGTTAGATCCATGTAGCGACCTTTCTAGTTTCTCTTATTTTACAGCCCAAGCCGCTGTCCCGACATCATGCATTCCCGTTTGCGTGGCATCGCCGCATCGTATGCTACACTGGCAGTCGATTCCACGTAGATGCGTAATAGGGGGAGGATTCTGTTCATGACGTTAGCGAGCACGCGCGCTGCACATATCGGTTCGGACGGCGAATCGACGAAGGGCCGCCCTCTCGACGGAAAAAGCATCGCGTGCGCGTTTGTCGGCCTTATGTGTCTCTGGCCGTTCGTGTCCTTCTCCTCCCGGGTCTCGCTATGGACGTCAGCTGCCGTCGGCGAGACAAACGCCCTGGTCGGAGGCCATGCCGTCGCACTTTACTCGACGATGCTGGCGATTTGCTTCGTGGTCCTGGGCCTGCTGAGCCTGCGGCCGAACGACAGCGTTGCGAACGTGTGGATCCCGTCCGTCGCCTTCGGCCTGATCGGAAGCGTCGGCGTGGCTCTCCTTTCCTCGGCGCCGGAAAACCCCGTTGTCTTGGTTGTTGGGTTAGGTGGCATTGCGGTTTTCGTATCGACGTCGGTTTTGGCGTGGGGGTCGTGGACGACAGGCGCTCGGCTGGTCGCGCGGATCGGCATCCTGCTTTCGGCCGCCGCTGTGTCGTGCATCGTTTCGCTGGCATGCCACCTTCTGGACATCGACTTTCAGGGTGTTTATGCGGTTTCGCCCCTGATCAGTTTTCTACTGTTCGGTCTGTTGGCAAAAAGGCAAGCGCGACCGTGCGAAATTCCCGCGCCCCCCGACGATTCCTCTAACGAAATGCCTCCGTTCAACCAGCGCTTCCGGAACGAGCTCGCTGCTTTTTGGGATCTCCCTCTGCCCATCATCGTCTTCGCATCCTGCCTGCTGGCCCTAACTTCGGTCATCGTCGCCGTACTAGTCGGCCATCAGCCAGACAGCCTTTCCGTCGGCGCGCATCTGTTCATCGCCGCGGCGACCGTGACGGGAGCCTTGCTTATCATGGGCTTCACTCGTTTGCGGCTGAAAACGCTGGACGACCTGTATGTCCTGTTTGGCCTGTTCGTGGTCTTCTACGGAGCGGTGCTGGCCCTCATGTTTTTAATGCCGGTCTTTGGAGGGGCATCCCTGTCGTTGCGGCTGTGCCTTGTCATGTTCCTTTGGGTGGTGTTCGCGGTCAGCTGCGCATGGGCTCCCTTTTTTCCGCCGCTCGGCTTTTCGCTTTTCGGGCTGTTCGCCATTGCACCCATGGGGATGCGCCTGTTTGATTACGAAAGCGCCCTTGAGGCCCTCCACAGAAACTCGCTTTTCGGTCCGGTCGCCGCCGGTTTCGTGTTTCTGATGCTGTGCGGCATCGCATTCGCGATCGTTCGCGCGCACATGCACGATCGTTCGGCGATTGAAAAGACTGGCGACGCACCGAGCCTCGGCGACAGCGCCCCCGACGCGATCCCCGGTGAATTTGCCAGGCGCATGGAAAACGCCGTCCTTACCGAGCGCGAGCGCGAAGTGGCGTTGCTGGCTGTGAAGGGCTACACCGCGAAGAGGATCGCCGAGGAGCTCGTGGTGTCCGAATACACTGCCAAAAACCACCTGTCGAGCATTTATCGGAAGATGGGCGTCGTCTCGAAGCAAGAGCTCATCAAGCTTTGGGAAGTCAGCCAGTAGCAAGGACTTCATGCCAAGCGGAAGAGCGGTCGGCTATGCGGTTTTCGCCCATTTTTGAAAAATCCCAGTTCAATCAGATAGTTCGTTTAGAATCAAACCGCATGTTGGCGCGCTTTGAATCATGACATGGCCCCCGAAACCCGCGATGATCGGGTCGTCTCACCAAGGAGGCGGGACGCAAAACGTAAAATACGAAAGGGGTACACCATGGGAAACGACCAGGGCTTCATGCCCTCTAGCGTGCAGGAAGGGATCTCGCGCCGTAATTTCTTGACGGCTGGCGGTATTCTGGGTGCATCGACGATCGTCAGCTCTATGGTCGGCTGCGCTCCCAAAGAGCCATTAAGCGACACTGCGACAGCAGAATCCGACGCACCGTACTATGACGACGCTCCTTCCCCGAATGCCGAGGATACGACGTCCAGCCTTGGCGAGAAGGCATTCGTCGAGAAGAAGTACTTCCCCGAGCAGCCCGCTCCGGAAACGACCGAGTACACGTGCGATGTGCTGGTCGTTGGATGCGGCTGGGCGGGCCTTCACGCTGCCGTGACCGCTGCCGATGCTGGCGCGTCGGTCGTGGTGGTCGACAAGGGACGCCCCGGCTATTCCGGCCTGTCCCCCTTCTCGCAGGGCGCGACCTACCACATCGAGGGCTATGACGACCGCGAAGCTTCCGTTACCGCCATGACCATGGCCGGCGAATACGTGGCGAACCTCGACTGGTTCAACCTGTGGCTCGACGAATCCGAATCCGTTGTCGAGCAGAACAAGGAATTCGGATTCATGGAAACCTACCCGTCGGCGACGGAGTCGGGCTATTGGGACAAATGGGATCCGAAGGGCTACCGCCGCGAGTTCGAAGATAAGATGCGTCAGCCCAAATGGATGGGGGTTCTGGAAGACCGCGGCATCACAGTGGTGGAGCACACGATGCTGGTAGACCTCGTGACGACCGACGGAAAGGTGACGGGGGGTGTCGGCTTCCACACGAAGAGCGCGACGCCGATCACATTCAGCGCGAAGGCCGTGTGCCTGTGCACTGGCACTGGTTCGATGAAGTCGACCGGCTATCCTACCTCGGGCGACACTTTCGACGGCGAATACATGTGCACGAACCTGGGTCTGACGTTCGTGGGCAAGGAATTCGACGACTTCCATCAGACCGCATCGTACGCCCCCGGCAGCTACTATTACGACAATACCTGGGAGTATTCCGAGAACATGAACGGCGCCAGCGTCGGCGCTACCATGGAAGGCATGAACGAGTACGTCGTCAAAAAGCTGAACAGCAAAATCAAGTATCGCAACATGTCCGTACTTCAGGGCCTGTCGCCTGTGGATGGATCCCAGTGGCAGAGCACCTTCACAGCCGCTTCAGTTACGGGCCACGACGGCGATTCCTCCGACCCGGGTGATCGTGGATCCTTTACACGAAGCAAGGAGCGCGTCCGCGACATCTTCGGTGCTGCGCCCGGCATGAACAGCCAGATGAGCTGTGGCGTGTTCTGCGGCTGGGACGATACCGACGGCTTTACGGGAGTTCCTGGCTTGTACGTGGCCGGCAACGGCATCTACGGCTGCATGGTCAACGGTGCGGTGTTTGCGGTGCAGACCAACCATCCCGGCTGCTGCGTCATGGGCAACCACGCCGGCGCCGCGGCCGCTGATTATGCTGCATCGACCGAGATGGAGAGCCTTGACCAGGCGCAGGTAGATGCCATCGTCGAGGAGATTTTCGCTCCCAGCACGCGCGCCAAGGGCGTTGATCCCAACTGGGTCATCGAACGTCTGCGCGATATCCTTGTCGCTCCTGGCGTCCATGTGGTTAAGAACGAAAAGGCCCTGCAGGCAGCCTTGATGCAGATCGAGATCCTTCGCGACGACTTCGTGCCTATGATGATGGGCTATACCGGCCACGACCTGCGCCTTTGCCTTGAGGCAAAGCACAAGTGCCGCTCGGCCGAGATGAAGGTGAAGGCCAACCTGTTCCGTACTGAGAGCCGCGGGCTGCACTATCGCTCCGACTACGCCTTCCGCAACGACGAGGAATGGCTGTGCCACGTTGGCGTTTCGCTAGACGAGAACGGCGAGGTGGTATGCCGCAAGATCGATATCCCCGACTCCTGGAAGGGCGATACCTCCAAAAAGCACGAGGAGCGCTATCTGGTGCTGTTCCCTGGCGAGGCCGAGGCCCTGGGCATCGAAGTTAAAGAATCCGGGCGCTAAGCCTGCGACCCGTAGAGAGGAAAGACCATGACTGTTGCAAGGAAGAGCGTCGAGGAATGCATTGGGTGCGGGAACTGCGCGAACATCTGCCCCATGGATGTGTTCTATTTCGATTACGATGCGAATAAGTCCGTATGCCTTTATCCCGAGAACTGCCAGAGCTGCGGCCAATGCTACCTGGCTTGTCTCGGAGACGTGATCATCATGCTGGACACAGCCTACGAGTTCGCGCCAACGCCGATGAGGGGTTTGCGCACGTTCTCCCAGTTCATGCCTGAAGAGGAAGAGGAGGACGGTAAAAAGGGTTAGTCGTCCGCCGCCGACATGGCGGAATCAAAGGCTGCGCTCTCTCCGACACGCAGCCGCCACGGGCGCGGAGCCGACGGGTTCCGCGCCCGTTTTGCATCGGGGAAGGACATCCCACTTTGGGGAAGCGGGCCGCTCAAACCCAGCCGTTGACGACTCGGACAGCCACCCGGCCCCGCGCATCTCCTAGTTCGCCCGCAGGACCGCCTGGGCCTCCTCGCACTGGGTCGCGAGGAGGTCGTACAACTCCTCGATCTTCGGATTCAGGCGCGCCGACTCCCGCTCGTACGTCTTGCGGTAGAGGAAGTAGGCGCCGACGCAGCCCGCGATGCCGACGATGCCGACGACCACGCCGATCGCCATGAGGCCGTCCCAGACCATGCTGCAGCACATCCCCACGCCCAGGACGAGCGCGGCGGCGATGCCGAGCACGGAGGCGCGCACGGTCGCGGCGCGGGTCTTCTCGCTTCCCAGGCGGGAGATGGACGCGAGGGCGTCGTCCATGACGCGCTGGATCTTCGCGAGCTGCGCCTTCCCGCGCACCTTG
>OLNT01001741.1_pt1 | contig 11495 bp, 16 predicted proteins | sample 1672641 | NCBI WGS metagenome assembly OLNT01 (sample SAMEA3136708, study PRJEB25190) | human gut metagenome
ACCTGCAGGGGTCCGCCTGCTGTAGTGAAGCTCGGGTCCTCTTCAAGTGCTTCCCTTTCGGGGAGTGCGGGAATCCCGCGACTTTAGTCGTGTGGAGGTTTCAACGTCTTTTTTGCATGGTAGATGCAGAGAGGAGGTGAGAGATATGTTCGATTGGATGTATGCGACTAACATCAGTGGTCTGTGGTGGATGTGGTGGCTCCACTGATCAAAAATGAACTGTCGGGAAACAGATAGTTCCAAAGCAGGGAGGGTATGATTCACAACGAGTCATTCCCTCCCTGAAATTTATCCGAAAAATGGCTAACAACAACCTTCTTTCTCTCCGTTAGACAATTTTTTTTTTTGCTGTTATTTTTTCATATTCTATTTTATAATAAAAACACGAAAGGAGATAAAACATGAAAAAACAATATGAGGTAAAAGACAAGGAGGATTCTATTAAAACTTTTTTCTTGCAATATGCAGAACGTTTAAGTTCAGAGATAAATTACGAATTACGCAAGAAAAAAAGAGATATCCCGGATGATGTTTTTGGAGCACTATACGCAAGCATACCAGATTCTGTACTTAATACAATGAACAGCTGGTGTGTTTTCCCGAAATTTTTTTCTAAAGAATATCATTTCGAAGTATACTTATCAAATAAGGAACAGCAGAATTATCTAGGAATATATACTGTAAAAGCATACAGTAGAGACATAGCATACGAAAGAGCTTTAACACTTGTCTCCGATGAACTAAAGAGTTCTATGCCAAATATGAAATTCGTGGATGATGTGAAGAAACTGCTTGTCATAAAATCCGCGGATAAGACATGGGTTTCAACAGAATATATTTCAGAAAAAGAAGTCTGCGTTCACCATGATACGTTCGATGAAGCCTGGGCTTATGTAGAACGGAAAGCTCGTGATATTGTATCTAAAGAGAACTCTGAGGTAGGGGTATGCTCTCGTAAGGATCTGGAAAAGAAAAGCGGATGTATCCGCCTGCATTTTCCAGATACTGATTCTTATACCTATTTGTATGTCAAGGAGGAAGAGTAATGTTTTTTTGATAGAAATATTAAATGACTACCTTATTACATGCGAAAGCCGTTACATGTTGGGACACCTGACATGTAACGGCTTTTTTGTCTCTTTCTTATTGGTGCATTTTGTAATCTTTGTCCTTTTCTATCAGTTTAAGCATGATCTTTCCCCATTTCGGGTTAAACTGGGTTCCAAGACCTTTCTCAATTTCCTGTTTCACTGTTTCCTGGGGAAGCAGTTTACGGTAGCTCCTGTTTGACGTCATGGCGTCATAGGCATCTGCCACTGCAATGATCGCAGAGATCTCCGGGATCTCTTCTCCCTTCAGTCCGCAGGGATAACCTTTTCCATCATATCTTTCATGGTGATATTTTGCCCCATAGATAAGTTCCGGGGCTGATTTGATCTCCGAAAGGATCTTTGCCCCTGTAAGGGTATGTCCTTTAATGACTTTAAATTCTTCATCTGTCAGTTTTCCCGGTTTATTAATGATATTGTCCGGAATTCCGATCTTTCCGATATCATGCAGCAGTGCGATATTGTAAATGTTGTGGAGTTCATCCGAATCCGTATAAGCCTGTTCTGCCAGCATTCGGGTATATTCCGCAACACGTATGGAATGGCCGTTTGTATATGGATCCTTTGCGTCAATGGTCTTTACCAGGGCTTTGATCATATCAGTTGTCAGTTCTTTGTTTTTTTCTGTTTCACATTTGATGTCCTGCTCGTCCAGGATGTTTTTTAACAGTGTTGTCATGCATACAAAAACAAATCCTGTAAGAATATAAGAAAAGCCGGTAAGTATCGCATTTGCGTATATGTCATTCAATGCCACTTCCGGATACTTTGCAGAAATGGCAATGATTACAAAGCTTCGGTATACAAAGAACAGTTCAGCCATCGCCGGAAGCAGGAACAGGAATCTTGATACCTTTACTTCCGGTTTTTTCTTAATGCTTATATATAATGGCATCAGTTTCCGGATATAATACCAGATAACTATCAATGGAACCAGTATATTGCATACAACAGATCCTGCTGCTGTCACATAAGTGTAATTAAATACCATCTGCAATAAGAAGAACGACAAGTAAATAGATGCGTAGTAAATCTTGTCCCATGAAGCTATTTTACAGCATATTCCTGCATACAGGTTGACAAAGATGAATGACAGCGAGATGACGAACACATCCGCGGACATAACCAGGTTTTCAGCTATCGGTGCCGGAATAAATGCCATGGCAAAAGCGAAAAAAATGTTTACATATAAATATACTGCAAATGGTGAGATCGAAATAATCTTAATTTTTTGCCAAAATGTACCTTTGTTTTCGGTACAGGTATCAGTAACCTTAAGATATACTGGTACAAACATCAGCTGTGCGATCAAAAATGTCATCAGTTGTATCATTTTCTCAATCCTTTCTTCATGTTGTTTACAACTTAATATGCCAAAAACGAGAGGAGAAATCAAGATGACCAAAAAAATTTCTAAAAAAGAGTTAAAAAAGTTCAAGGAACAGATGGGGATCTCCGATATCCGTCACAACCGTCCGCCGGTTGGAAGACCTGCTGTATTTGTCGGTGTGACAAGCAAGAAAAGAAGACGGGAAGGAAAGAAAGAAGTCAGGGACTATGATTAGTCTCTGGCTTTTTTATATATACAGCAATCCATCATACTTTATGTAAATTTTAATAACGAGAGGAGACAGATCATGGATGGAATTAAAAAATACGACGGATCAATCTGCAAGGAAGGATACTATAGGTTCCAGACACGCAGCTGGTTCGATCTGGACCGGATGAGAGCAACCGCCAATGCAGAACAGTGTTTTGCTCTAGTGGAGGAACTGCGTATCAGCGGAAAACATGTATTAGACGATAATTTTGTCTGCGCAAAGCTGGATAAACTGCGTATACTGGGCGGGGATGATTTTGTCCAGATGGGCATGTGGTACGTTAACAGCACAAGACATGCTCTTGTCAAAGCACAGTCCGTTTAAAATTGTGTCCAAACTTGAAGAAGCCCACCAAGGGCTTCTTTTTTAATTATATCGAAGCCGGATACCTACCCAGTTCTCTCAAGAAGCTGATGAAATCTGACTTTTTTGTCATTTTCACATATACAGAATACAGAATCCGGTAATGACCGGATCAGGAGGTAGGATCATGACAAAAGAACTTATAGTGGCAGCAGTCTTAGGGACTGCTCTGACTGCCGGATGGTTTGTCCCGGTAGGGATTGAGGCTTCTTATACCGGTGACAGAGTGTATCAAAGCGAAATGATAAGCAAAAATGATGTGGATATCCATTCTTTTAGTCTTTTGGGGAGAAAAAAGGAGATCGAGGTATTTGACATGAGACCGGCGTCCTTAAATGGAGAAGATCTGGAATTTGACATTTCTGCCAGCAACATGACCACAACGCTGGATGTGGATGTTATCCCCGTTGATAAATGTATCTGGGAATACAACGGGACTGTCTATGAGGGGGACAGATTCAATCGGGACAAGCTTTCCGGATATGTCGCATACGAGGACGGGAGAAGAGAAGCACTTAAGGATTTTACCCTTAAATATGCCCCACTGGTCTTTGGAGGGGGATCCAGTGAGATTTCCGTAGAGACCCCGTTTGGGACAGATACTATTTCCGTGGAGGCTGTCCGGGTAACAGGGATACGAATGGATGGGAAAAAGACCATATATGAAGGGAAACATAAAGGAAAAGATTTTCTGTTTACCCTGCTGTACAATGATGGCACCACACGTTCTATTCCGTCATCAGACGTCTATCTGCCAAAGTTTAAACTGGTTTCCGGTAAAAACCATGTTACCGTATCCTATAATGACAGACCATATATCGTCACTGTGGAGGCAAAATCACGCAGGCAATAGTCTCTTCAGCTGGACTTATATCCGTTTTTTTCGCTTCTTCCTCTTTGTTGTCATATTGAGATTACAATAAAAGAAAAAGGAGATGCGTGTATGGTAAACGTAACGAAACATGCGTATAAGCGCATGAAAGAAAGGTGTGGTTACAGCAAGTCAACTTGCCAGAGAATGGCAGAAAAAGCTTTTGCGGAAGGTGTCAGTCATGCAGATGTATCAGGAAGACTGGATAAGTATTTTTATCAATTATATTGTTATGATTACTCGGCAAATAATCTGCGGATCTATGGAGAATTTGTCTATGTCTTTTCTGACCACAATCTCGTAACGGTCATGCTGTTACCCAACGACCTGAAGAACAGTGTTAAAAAGACCATGAATATCAAAAGAAAAGTTTCTACGTAATGAAGAGTTTCATCGCAGAAATGTTTTTGCATATTTGATTCAGACCAAAAACGAAAGGAGAAATATTTATCATGACAATTGCTCAATGGTTTGATGAAAACGGGATTGAAAACCTGCCGATTTTAAACATCTGTATCTGCAGGGGGATGAAAAAGGAGGATTACGAAAGTCACCTGTTTTTGCAGGATTCCGTCTTTGAAATCGAATTTGTCAATGCACAAGGTTTGCTGGATAAAAAACAGTTTGAAATACCGGGATACAAAAACATCCGGGAGATTCTGATCGAACTGACAGGCTTATTTTCGGATTTCTGTCATGAAAGCAGCATGATTGCAAATCTGAGGTATGCCGGAAAAATTCCGAGAAAGCATCTTTCCGTAAATAAACGGATCTCAAATGCACTCGGAAAACTGTACGCAACACCGGAAGAGCTGGCAGAGTTCTTGGAACAGATGGTTTCCTACAATGAAAGCGGTCACTGGGGCAGCTGTCTGGGAAAAAGGAAGCTGCTGGAAACAGCATACTGTCAGGGACAGTTCGAACACCGTCAAAACGATGCGGTAGCTGCTGTCAGGGATGCTCTGGAAACTGATCAAAAACTGATCATTTCCGATGAAAATGTCGACCGTATGCTCCCGAGTATCTATTCTATGCCGGATGCCCTGGTCTTTGCAAAACAGGAAGCCGGACTTATGGCAGACAGGTTCATCCGCCAGCATGACTGCAGTGTTGCAGATAATGACCAGTGGAACTCCATTGTAGAAGAATACGGCTGTTTCCCGAAAGGCTGTGACTGATATGGAAAGAAGAATCATCATTGCTGGTACCAGAACGTTTTCCGATTATGACTTGCTGCGGAAGGTAATGTCCCAGACATTTGGTTCTCTTTCCATGCAGGAGATCCAGGAAATGAAGATCGTCAGCGGAGGATGTCAGGGTGCGGATATGATTTGAGAAACATTCGCCCACAACAACGGTCTGATCTGCGTTCGTTTTCCCGCAAACTGGAATCTGTACGGAAAAAAAGCCGGTCCTATAAGAAATGAGGAAATGGCAAAATATGCTTCCGAGACATACGGTATTCTGATTGCTTTCTGGGACGGGAAGTCCCGCGGAACGAAGAATATGATCGATACTGCAAAGAAACATGGCCTGAAAATCCATATTGTTCAAATTTAAGCTGTCCCCTTTTGGGCAGCTTTTTTTATTGTAACAAATATTTTTCATCTTTTTTGTGTATTCAAAACGAAGGGAGAAAAAAATTATGAAGAATCTTGGAGCAAAAGTAACAAACTATATGGATCAGGCTATAAACAAGCTTGAAACTGTATTAGAACAGGTAGATAAAGGCATTGGAAGAACAGCTAATGCTCTTGATCTGGTTGAACAGGACATATCAACCACCGTAAAAAAAGACCTGCGTACATTCAGGAAGGGCATCAAGCTTTTCGCCAGACTGTTGAATGTCGTATTTACGGCGACGTTTCTGCTTGTTCTGTATCTGAAGTTTACACAGCCAGACATATATGCTGATCTAGTCAGGGTAATGCCGGCTGTGTTGGATACCTATGTTTCTCAGCTTCCACCGTGGGCCGGGGATGCAATGGACAGTCTTCTTGATATCGTCAAGAAAGTGCTGTTCTGGATGCAGATTTATACACAGCCAATTATCCGTGTGTAAGCTCCAAAGGTCGGCTGGTATCTGCCAGTCGGCCATCATAAGAAACAGGGGGAACCCTGTTTTTTTTCTGAAAAAAATAGAATCCATTTCTCATTCATATCAAAAAAAGGGCCGCAGAAGTACTGCGACCCTGCCGGCTTAATCTTAGCTTTCAGAGACCATAATGTTTAAACAATTCCTGCAGATAATTATTATCTCTGGAAATCTTATCGAAAGCAGTAAAATTATTGTCTCGAACAAGAAATGCGATCAGTTTATCATAACGTTCGCTTTCTTCTCGTCGACCTTCTTCGAGACCTTCTTCTCGGCCTTTATCCATATAATCGTTTAATGTCATGTGGCTTTTCCTCCATTGATTCATGTGCAAGACATGTATTTTCCTGCCATCATTGTACAGCATTAATATGACCTATTGCCAGAAAAAACATCTCTCAAGATATTTCCGCGGATGTCTCCATAATCCACCTTTCTTTATCATTTCTCTCATTAAGACAGAAAAAAAAGTGAATTCGAATTCAAAATCTGCGTCCGGAACGGAGTATTTTCACAGGCCTTATTTTTATTCATTTTATCTCTGTATCAAAAAAACGAAAGGAGAAAAACAATGTATAAGTATTATTTTTAATTGCGTCCCATTTCCTTGGGTACAATACCAGACTGTTCAGTTAATGAAGCCGTAAAAAACTAATAGAAGGGAGTTTATAAAACTAATGCGAAAAGAATTCATAACAGCTACAGAAGTAAGAGGTACCGAAACGTACTCAACGATCTACGCTTTTAACATTTATGATGAGTCCATTGATTTGCAGGAAGCTGTCAAAAAAGCTGCTGCCGCATATATCAACACCGATGCTGGTTATAAAGTGTATCAGCATAACTGTCAATGTTTTAACTGGGGAGATTTTTTCTTATATGTTCCCAACAGTTTTTTAAAGCTGTTCGGATTTGAAAAAGAATTTTCCGATATAACACAGGCTGATGTTAATTTTGATGAGCAGTTGGCCTCTGAGCAGGATCTTAAATTTTCTGATGAAAAATGGGCTATTCTAAAAAAAGAACTGTTCATGAATGGAACAGAGAGTCTTACAGATTTTATCGGAGATAAGGTTCCTGATGACAATGATACTGTCGATAACCTGCTTGACCAGATTGCTGAGCAGATGCCAGATGAAGAACTTTATAAGTTCTACGAAAAATACTGTCTTGAACAACAGCTTGCTTCTAAATGGAAAACTCAGCAACTTATCAGGAGGATAAATGATGTAGCCGCGTTCATCCCCAGTTCTGAGGAACTGGAGCTAGATCATTTTGACGACATCGAAATAAATGGAGAAAACGTCAGCGGATGGTTTGCCCTAAGTTGCAATGGCAGCTGTACCCATACCATAAATGAATTTTTAAAACCAATAATCACAGATGATGAAATTGAAAAATACGATATTGATGTTCGTAAAATTTTTGATGACCTTCATGTAGTATATTGTGGTTAAAGTACAAAGAAGTCGTCATTTTGGGATTAGATGAAAATATGTAAGTACATTGGGACAGCTGCGGCTGTCCTTTTTTTAAAAAGGAAAGAAGAATTAAGTTTTCCATTTTAAAATCTACGTACGGAACGGAATATTTTCACGGTCTTTATCTTTATTCATTTTATCTCTGTATCAAAAAAACGAAAGGAGAAAAAAATGTATAAATATTATTCAGTAATACGCCCGATTTCCATAGGCACCATACCTGACTATACGATTCGGGAAGTGGTTAATTTCAACCAGCGTCAGTACGTGGAGGAGATCATGAGACAGGCCTGGGGGTATTTCCTTACCCCAGATGAGATCCCGGAAGAAAAACTTCAGGCGTATAGTCTTGTCTCCGCGGATGCTGCCGTATCCAAATGGCAGCCTGTCGCAGAAAAGATCTCTGAGTTTTCAAAGAAAGCCGGGGATGATATGGAACCTGAAGATATCTTGTCCGCAGTAACCTCCGGAAACCTTGAGGAAATCACCGGGTATCTGGTCGGATTTTCCAGATCAGAGTATAAGAAGGAAGCCCTGGTGCTTTTCAGAGAAGTCAATTCTTTGAGGAGCTATTCATGAACCAGTATCTCGACTGGAAGCTCTCAGAGATCCAGACGATGGTTTTGAAAAAGAAGCCATCCGCGGATATCATCCATGAGCTCCAGCGGGTACGGGAAACACTGGTAAAAAAGAAATCATAGTGGATTCTGTTGCTGCGGAGATAATTGATCGCAGAATATTGATCACAAAGGAGGAAGTTTAAATGCTGATTTACGGGATTTGTATGAGCGAAATTAAGGATTCTGAAATAGACTGGGATAAGGTAGAAAAGCTGTTGGAGTCATATGATTCTTCTTTGCATGGAGCTTTCAAGGAATACGTTAATTATGACGATTCTGAGACTCCGGAAGAACAGGAGTACTGGAAAAAGGAATGGTTCCTTGCGTATGACTCAATGGGATATCATGGGCTGGGAGCTTTTCTTCATGATGTAATTAAAAAGGAAGAAGACATTGACCTTGATATGGGAGATAGCAATGGTTTTATCCTTGGTATTGCCCCGGACCTGCCATGGTGTTATTCGGAATACATAAGAAATCTGACCAATGATATGTTTTGCGCTCTGATAGCAAAATATGTCAAAAAGATTTCTGATCATGTACCTGCTGTCCAGATGTGGGACTGCTCGGATGATTAAACTGTGTTTCTCTCTTTAATACAGCGAAACCCGTCATGAAGTCATTTTTTAAGGAGGAAATACGTATTTATTTGTTCTCCGTATCGACCTGTTGGGAAAGATCCGGAGACAGAACTGAAGAATAATATTGACCAGGCAAAGAGAGCCTGCAGGCTGGCAGTGTCCAGGGGACTCATTCCTTTGGCACCACACCTGTATTTTGATGACAATGATCCGCAGGAGCGGAAGTTTGGACAACAGGTCGGAAAAGAGTGGATGAGGTGTGTATCCGAAGTATGGGTCGTTGGAGACAGGATCTCTTCCGGAATGGAGGAAGAATTAAAACTTGCCAGGTTGTGGAGCATCCCGATCAAAAAGGTCAAATTCCATAACGAACAGGAAAAACTGTATCCAGACAGAAATACAGTAGAACAGCTCCGTAAAGAGTACTCGGCAGGATGCAGAGTGAAGCTTCTGAAAATGGATGATATCCAGGCTCCGCCGATTGGTACAGAAGGAACGGTAGTCCATGTGGACGATACCGGTTCCATCTGTGTCCGGTGGGACACCGGCAGCGGACTGAATGTCATCTACGGTGTGGATCGGTGCGTAAAGATCTGAGGCGGCTTTGGCTGCCTCTTTTTTCGTATAAAAAGACAGCACTATGTTTTTCTTATATCTTTCTATTTTAAGGCAACTTGTTTTACAAGCTGTTTTTTTCTATTTCTTTAGCCGTTTATCATGTTTATCAATGTGAATATAAAACGAAAGGAGCGTGAAAAGAATATGGAAGATTGGACGTATGTATGTTAGTAACAAAAAAAGCACGTCCAATGGTAACTTATACACAGGGATATTCTACATTAAACAAAGGAGAAGTATATTATGAGTGTTAATGAAATGAACAAACCAGAACTGATTGGAAATATCATTGATATTTTCGAAGACTTTCTTGACGATAAGGGGATTATTATTCCTAATCCGGAAAAAGATGAAGATCCTGAGTTAGACGCAGAATCCTCTGCGAATATCTACGGAAAAGATTACGATTCTTTATCAACTTCGTTGGAGAACCTGCTTCGAAGCTGGAACATCACTGAACCTTCTGAACCTGTCAGTAACTTAGAGGTTCTGTTATGGTGGTACTATATGTGCCGAATACTGTAATAATTGAGAAAATATCAAAGGAGAAATAATGTATTCGCTGGAAATATAAACAGAATGATACTCTTTTTTCATATCTTTGAACTACCCCACCCGACTGACGTCGGATGGGGTTTTCTGCTAGTGTGCCGAGCATGGCACTAATCTTACTGGTGAAAGTTCAGTCACGGGTATTTACCGCCAAGTGTAGTGAACCACAAGTCGGTACCAGTAATGGTATGGATGAAGGAAGTGGTGTAACAAAGTTCTTGAGCCTACGTACAGAAACTTGATAAGGCGATTAGGTGGGTAAGGTTGCTAGACAAACCAAAGCCCAAAAGGTAAACGTAAACCGAAGTTGTAAATCAAGAGGTTGTGGAACGAAAGATTAGCGTCTTACCTCGGGAGACCCTACTCACATACTGAAAGGTATGGTCGAAAAAGGTTTAGAGAGGGAGTCAGATGATGTCATAGTAGGCGAAAGCCGAAGGACTGAAACGATTTATAGTACGAATCGTTATGTTTAAAATAATACATGAGCCAGAAATCGAGTGGACAGGAAAAGTAGGAACGTAACCGAGGAATACTGTTTATACTTAGAGGGGTGTTATGTATGAATTTTAGGATAAGTCAGAGGAGTAACAACAATGGAATTGATTGAAGTGATCTTGTCAAAAGAAAATCTGAACAGAGCCTATAAAAAGGTAGTTGCTAATAAAGGTGCGAGTGGTGTTGATGGAGTTACTGTAGAAGAACTGGGAGATTATATAAGGGAGAACAGAGAGAAAATCGTTACATCTCTTAGAAACAGAACATATATACCGAAACCAGTCCGAAGAGTATACATTCCGAAAGACAATGGTAAGAAAAGACCATTGGGAATACCCACAGCACTTGACAGAACTATCCAGCAGGCAATAGCACAGCCTATATCTGATATTTATGAAGAGATATTCAGTGACTATAGTTATGGATTCAGAGCCGGAAGAAGTTGTCATGATGCCATTCGACAGGCATTGGAATACTTGAATGATGGGTATGAATGGGTAGTGGATATAGATATAGAACAGTTTTTCGACAAGGTAAATCACGACAAATTAATTCAGATACTAAGAGAACAAGTAAATGACAGTACCACATTAAATCTGATTCGGAAATATCTGAAAGCAGGTGTAATGGAAAACGGCTTGGAAAAAGCAACTATTACCGGTGTGCCGCAAGGAGGTCCTCTTTCAGTCGTATGTTCAAATGTCTACTTGGACAAGCTGGACAAAGAACTGGAACATAGAGGACTCCGCTTTACAAGGTATGCAGATGATGTATTAATTTTCACTAAAAGTGAAATGGCGGCTAACCGGGTAATGAACTCCATAAGTGATTGGCTGGAACGGAAACTATTTCTAAAAGTAAATGTAGCAAAAACGAAAGTAGTCAGACCGATGCGAAGCAAATACCTAGGATTCACATTTCTGAAAAACGGTGGAGAGTGGAAAGTAAAACCTACCAATGAAAAGAAAAAGAAGCTTAAAAAGAAGCTGAGTGAATATCTGAAGAGAGGGAAAGCAATAGCAAGACCTCTTGTGGCTACAATCAAGCAAGTAAATGAGATTGTGCGAGGATGGATTAATTACTTTAGAATCGGGTTGATGAAGCAA
>OLNT01001759.1_pt1 | contig 11383 bp, 9 predicted proteins | sample 1672641 | NCBI WGS metagenome assembly OLNT01 (sample SAMEA3136708, study PRJEB25190) | human gut metagenome
CTACTTCCATTGTAGCAAAGTTAAATGCATTATTCTACCAGATGACAGGCTACATAATGTTCATTTCCAACATTTCTGAAGATTGGTCTTTCTTCATGACAGCGTTTGGTAGCATATGGGCATCTGGATGCAAATTTACATCCAACCGGTGTATCGATCGACTCGGGACATCTCCTTGCAACATAACCGGTTTCTTAGTTTTACTGATCGCAGGGTCAAGCTCAGGAACCGCCGACATCAATGCTTTTGTATATGGATGCAGTGTCTGCTCATATAATTCTTCTGTCTCTGCAAATTCCACCAGAGATCCAAGGTACATAACACCTACTTTTTGGGAAATATGTCTGACCATAGAAAGATCATGTGCAATAAACAAATAAGTAAGTCCAAGACTTGCCTGCAGATCTTCAAGCATATTTACTACCTGTGCCTGAATACTGACATCAAGTGCCGAAATAGGCTCATCGCAGACTACAAAATCCGGATTTACCGCAAGTGCTCTTGCAATCCCGACACGCTGCCTTTGTCCACCTGAAAATTCATGAGGATAACGGCTGGCATGGTCTTTTCCAAGACCAACTGTATTCAACAATTCATAGATGCGTTCCTGTCTTTCCTTACCTTCATAAAGATGATAAATATCCAGTGGCTCACCGATAATATCTGAAACCGTCATACGAGGATTCAGAGATGCATATGGATCCTGGAAGATCATCTGCATTCTTTTTCTATATGGCCATACTTCGGCTGCGCTCAACTGTGCAATATCTTTCCCATCAAATATGATTTCTCCTGCTGTCGGTTTATAGAGACGCATGATCGAATATCCGGTTGTAGATTTTCCACATCCGGACTCTCCTACAAGTCCGATTGTTTCTCCCTTTTGAATTTTGAAGGAAACTCCGTCCACTGCTTTTACATACTCGATTTTTTTACCTAAAAATCCTTTTTTATTCTCAAAATACATTTTCAGGTCTTTTACTTCCAGAAGTGTATTATTTGGCATGTCGGATTCCTCCTTTCTGACTTTCGTACTCTTCGTTCCGAGGTGCCTGCGGATGGCACATAAAACAGCTTACACGATGTGTATCACTGATATACTGTTCCGGCACCGGCATGGATGCGCATACCTTCATTGCATATTTGCATCGCGGATAAAACGGGCAGCCTGTCGGTGGATGAAGCATATCCGGCGGTGTTCCAAGAATCGGAACCAGTCTTTCTTTTGATGCTTCTCCGGTTACTTTTGGTACAGAGTTCAAAAGTCCCATGGTATATGGATGGTGCGGTTCATAGAAGATTTCTTCTGTTGTTCCTTCTTCCATAATTTTTCCGCCATACATAACGATGATTCTGTCACAGATACTTGATGCACATCCTAAGTTATGTGTGATCAAAATAGTAGCTGTTCCAAGTCTTTCATTTAATTCTTTCATAAGAGCCAGTACCTGGGCCTGAATGGTAACATCCAGCGCGGTTGTCGGCTCGTCTGCGATCAGAAGCTCCGGCTCACAGGAAAGTGCCATCGCGATCATTGCTCTCTGTCTCATACCGCCTGAAAATTCATGCGGGTAGGAATGAAATCTTTTTTCCGGTGAAGGAATACCTACCAGCCGCAGCATTTCAAGTGCACGTTTTTTTGCATCTTCTTTTTTAATTTTATGATGTGTCAGAATGGCTTCTGTAATCTGATCACCAATTTTAAATAACGGATTCAATGATGTCATCGGATCCTGGAAGATCATAGCAATGTGATCCCCCTGAATCTTACGCATCTCACTTTTTTTCTTCTTCAAAAGATCTTCTCCGTTAAAGAGAATCTCCCCGTCTTTTACTCTTCCCGGATATGCAAGCAGTCCCATAATAGAAAGTGACGTAACACTCTTCCCACTGCCTGATTCACCTACAATACCAATGATCTCGCCTTTATCTAATCCAAAACTGACATCACGGATCGCCTGCACCTCTCCTAAATGCGTAAAGAAAGAGGTATGTAAATTTTTTACATCTAATAATTTTTCACTCATTTGCTTTTTCCTCCTTATTTACGCTGTTTTGGATCGAATGCATCTCTTAAACCATCACTTAATAAGTTGAATGTAAGGATTGTAACTGAAATGGCAATCGCCGGATATACCATCTGATATGGATATACATAAATTCCTGCTAAAGCGTCATTACACAAAGTACCCCAGGAAGCCATCGGTGCAGAAATACCAAGACCTACGAAGCTCAGGAATGCTTCATTGAAAATTGCACTTGGAATCTGCATTGCCATATTTACCATGATAGGTCCCATCATATTCGGGATTAGGTGTTTCACAATAATTCTCTTTGTATTTGCTCCTGTTACGATGGCAGCTTTAACAAATTCCTGCTGTTTCAGCGTCAGAACCTGCCCTCTGACGATACGGGCCATTTTAACCCAGAATGTCAAACCTAATGCAATAATGATGGAAGAAATACCAGGTCCTACTACAACCATGATCAAAATAACATACAGCGTCATCGGAATGGAGTCCAGAACGTCAATAATACGCATCATTATATTATCAACCGTTCCACCGCAGTAACCTGCAATCGCACCGTATAATACACCAACCACAAAGTTGATAAATGCCGCAAACAGACCAACCAAAAGAGAAATACGTGCACCATATACAATACGGATAAACAGATCTCTTCCCAGACCATCTGTTCCAAGCAGATAGGTTTTATTTTTTATCTTCTCCTGCTTTGTAAGCTTCTCACCATCACAAGTGATCACTGTTCTTTCTATCTTGTTTTCCAAAATACTTTTTGCTTCATCGATGGTAACCTCTGTCACATCGCTTCCTGCATAATAGTTTTCAAGGTATTTAATTCCTTTGATCGCTGTTGTATCTAAATCTTTTTTTGCTGCTTTCTTTTCTAATTTCTTATACTCTTTGCTTGCATCTGAATAAACACTATAATCAACACAGATTTCACTGTCTCCGACCACGAAGAAATTTTTCTTTCCATTGACATCTTTATTCTTAACTTCTGCAAGCCCTTCGAGATTTCCCTTTTTATCAACCACAACAACCGTATACTGTGGTGTTACATAAATATTTTTTCCATTGTCAAGCGGATATACTTTCATTACATCCGGAATATTCGCTAATTCCAGATTCTGTTTCTTATAATCATATTTCCAAAACATTGGGATAAAAATAGCCCCAATTGTGATCAAAGCAATTACGATCAACGAAAGGATCGCTATTTTATTGGATTTTAATCTTCTCCATCCGTCTTGTAAAAAAGTAAGACTAGGTCTCTCCATTTTCTCAGCATTTTTTTCTTCCTGTTCCAACGGTGCCCATAATTCCGGAGAAATAACGTTATTTTTTTCGCTCATATTTTCTCACCTGTTTTACTGATATTTAATACGTGGATCAATTAATACATACAGAATATCGACTACTAAAATGCAGATTACAAGTATAACTGAGAAAAATACCGTAATACCCATAATAAGCGTATAGTCTCGGTTAAGAATACTGTTTGTAAACAAGTTTCCGATACCAGGAATACCAAATACCTTTTCTACTACGAAAGATCCTGTGATCAAAGCCGCAAACATCGGTCCGATGTAAGTTACAACCGGAAGCAAGGCATTCCTCAATGCATGTTTTCCAAGTACCTTCCATTCCGGAAGTCCCTTTGCTCTTGCCGTACGGATATAATCCTGGTTCAGAACATCCAACGTAGAAGTTCTTGTCAGTCGTACAACATATGCCAGTGAGAATAATGCACTGACTATAACCGGTCCAATATATCCCTTCCAGCTATTCACACCAAACGATGGTACCCATCCTAAAATCTTGCTGAACAGATATAAGAATCCTGTTGCAAATACAAAGCTTGGGATTGTCGCCCCTAGGGTTGATAGCACCATCAAGACTCGATCTACAAATTTATTTTGCCTCAATGCGGCAATAATACCAAAAAATATTCCGAAACCTAAAATAACTAATGAAGCCCAAATACCGATTGCTAAAGAATATGGAAATCCTGCTGAAATAATATCATTGGTTGTGATTCCTTTTTTCATAAAGGAAATACCAAAATCCCCATGCATATAGTTCCGCATATATGTTCCATACTGTTCAATAAACGGTTTATCAAGACCATATTTTGCTTTCATATTTGCAATAATTACCGGATCGTTCATTTTCTCGCTGGCAAATGGGTCACCTGGAATTGCATTCATTAATATAAATGTCAGTGTCATAATGAACCAGATCGTAATAATCGCAGAAAGTACTCTTTTCGCTATATATCTCAGCATATTACTTCTCCTCTAATAATAGGGAGACCGAAAAGCAAGGTACTTTTCGGTCTTCCTAAAGTCAACAACTACTCAACGATTTCAGCATGGCTGAACATAAATGAATTGCCCAATGTAAGTTCAACATTTTCAACCTGATCTTCATTTATAAGAGCTACGAAAGACGGATAATAAAGCGCTGTGATCGGCATATCATCCATAAGAGCTTTATTCGCTTCTTCCCAGGCTTCATCTCTTTCTTTACCTAATGATGCCATTGCTTTATCAAAGGCTTCATCAAAGGCTTTGTTGCCCGGATTTAATGTCGTATCGTGCGGAGCACCTTTGTATTCTCTCCATCTCCACTGACATGTATTATTACCATTCTGAGAATAGAAGAGTTTAATAAGTCCACTTGCATCGTATGGGTTATTTGTCCATCCACCAGGAGCCATCTCGTAATCACCTTTACTCTTTGTAGAGTTGAATACACTTGATTCTTCTGCGCGGAGTTTAACTTTGATATTTAAATTTGTTTCCAGCATCTGCTGAATTGCTTCACAAAGTCTCTTGTTCTTTTCAGTATTCGCATATGTGATTTCCACCTCCGGAAAGCCCTCTCCGTTTGGATAACCTGCTTCCGCAAGTTCTGCCTGCGCATCTTCTACCTTAGCCTGACGCGGATCGATTCCATATTCTTCTGCCGGATATCCATCTGCTTCAAGTTCACGGAAATGTGTTCCATCTGTTTTCTGACATGTCGGAGCGATAAAGTTACTTGCCGGGATAGAACCATCTTTTAATACCTGTTCTGTGATCTGCTTTCTGTCGATTGCCTTGGCAACTGCTTTTCTTACATGAACATTATCAAATGGTGCTTTATCTACGTTGAAATTCAGGAACTGTGCTCCTGTATCGGCACTTACGATTACATATGGGTCTTCAGCAACAATCTGTGGAACCTGTTCTGCCGGAAGATGATCCATAACATCAATCTCACCTGCCTGATATGCCTGATATGCGGTATTATCATCTGTAATAAATACTGCTTTGATACCTGGAAGTTTTACTTCATCTGCTGCATAGTAGTAAGGATTCTTTTTCAGTAATAAATGCGATCCAACCTGATATTCTTCTAAGTAGAATGCTCCGTTACTGATTGCTGATTCCGGTTTCTTCTCCCATCCTTCTCCTGCTGCTTCCACTGCCTCTTTTTTAATAGGAAGATAAACGTCATTGGCAACTAACTGCGGGAAGAACGGTGTTGCATTCTTCAAAACAACTTCAAATGTATAATCATCAATTGCTGTTGCTTTGATATCATCATACTCACCTGTTCCTTCAAAATATTCAGTAGCACCTACAACATAATCTGTGATAGCCTGAAGTGCTTCAGATGCAAAATCCGGATCACAAATTCTTCTCCAGGAATATTCGAAGTCTTTTGCTGTCACCGGACTTCCGTCTGACCATTTCGCATCTTTTCTTAAATGGAATGTATATGTTTTTCCGTCCTCTGAAACATCCCATTTTTCCGCGATACCCGGTTTAAAGCCATCAGATGTTGATACGGTGAGGCCTTCAAACAACTGCTTACAAATCGCGTCCGATACAGATGCTGAGTTGTTCGTCGGATCCCATTGTTTTGGTTCGGAATCTAATCTCCACATAAGGTATCTACCTTCTTCAGATCCCTCATCTTCTGCTTCCTGTTTTACCGATCCATTGTCAGAAGCTTTTTCTTTTTTGTCACCACACCCCACAAAACTTGCAGCAACCATCGTCAGTGCTAAAAGCAACGCTAAATTTCTCTTCTTCATACATTTCTCCTCCTTTACATCCTTTTTTGAGTTTCGTTTTACGAAAAAGATTTTTTCTGTGTTTTTTACTCACAGTATAATTATTACTGACAGTATAATTCTTTTTGTATATTATGTCAAGATATTGACAGCATTCTTTTATTGTTTTATAATATTTTAACAACTGTATGTTTTATTTTTCTATAAGAAAACAAATAAATTACATAAAGGAGGATTTTCTTATGAAGAAAGCACTAAAAATCTACATTTCTGTAGACATGGAAGGAATGGCTGGTATCACTTCTCCATCCCAGGAACGCGATGAGGTCCCTTCCTTCCGCCGCGCTTTACACAATCAGGTACGCTGGATCATCGAAGGAATTCATGCTTCTTCCAGAAATGAGGAGATTGGGGAAATCACCATTTCTGACTCTCACGGAAGCGGAACGAACCTTTCCTATGATGAACTTTGCCAGATGGATGAACGTATCAGCTTAGTAAGCGGTTCTCCAAGAAGACAGTACATGATGTCTTGCCTGGATGAAACCTACGATGTTGTATTTCTGGCCGGATATCATGCCGGTCCGGGAGAAGATTTCGCCAATATGGATCACAGCTTCTACGGAAGAGTTGTTTCCAGCCTTAAGATCAACGGGGCCTATATGAACGAAAGCACAACGAACGCAGCACTTGCTGCTTCTTATAAGGTTCCGGTCGGTCTTATCATCGGTGATTCCGGTCTTCGCAAACAGCTTATAGACAAAGAAATGATGCCATGGGTAAAATTTGTAACAACAAAAGAAGCTTTATCCCGCTACGCAGCAAAATTCCCTCCGCAAAAAGTTCTCAGGGAAAACACGATTTCTGCAGTAAAGGAAGTTCTTGATTCCGATTTGAGCAAAATTCCTTTATATGAAGTTACAACTCCGATCAAGCTGGGATTTGAATTCAAATCAACAGCAATGGCCGACACCGTTGCACAAATCCCTCGCATGAAACGTTTAAGCGGTACAGAAGTAGAAATCACATGTGATAACATGCATGAATTAGAATGTGGCATCTCTGCAATTACCGGTCTTGCAGGAACAGCTAACTAAAAATTTCGAAGGAGAAAAAGAAAATGGGAAAATATAATTTTGATGAAATCATCGACAGACATGGCACATCTTGTAATAAATGGGAATACAATATTCCGGAAGATGTCGTTCCGATGTGGGTAGCAGACATGGATTTTGCAGCAGCTCCGGAAATTCGCGAAGCAATGCAGAAACGTTTAGATCATCCTGTTTATGGATATACTCATCACAGCAAAGAATTAAAAGATGCCATCGTATCCTGGGTAGGAAGACGTTATCACTGGGATATTCAAAGCGAATGGTTAGGTTTCAGTCCCGGCGTTGTTCCTGCTCTTGTTATGAGTCTTTTATCTCTGACAACACCTGGGGATCGTATTGTGATCATGACACCTGTTTATCATCCATTCTACTCTTCGATTGAAGAAAATGGACGTGTTATCATTAATCACCAGTTAGATTGTGATGAAAACGGACGTTATTCCATTAACTTCGAGCGTCTGGAAGCCCAGATCGACAACCGCTGCAAAGCGATCATGATGTGTAATCCTCATAATCCGGCTGGTCGTGTATGGACAAAAGAAGAGCTTTTGGAAGTTGCTAAAATCGCCGAACGCCATGAGCTGTATATTATTTCAGATGAGATCCATGCCGATTTCGTATATGGCGGAAAACACCATACTCCGATGGCATCCGTATCAGAATATGCTATGGAACATACAATCACAGCTTTTGCACCGAGTAAAACCTTTAATGTTGCCGGTCTTTGTCAATCTTATGTTGTTATTCCGAACAAGAAATTATATAATGCGTATGACGCAACCTATAATGCGTTTGATCTGGGGGATAACATTTTCGGTATGACAGCGCTGACTGCCGCATATACAAAAGGCGAGGACTGGCTTACAGAAATGCTTCAATATCTCGAAGCTAACAGAGATTTCACCGTGGAATATATCAGAGAAAATATTCCGGAAATCAGCGTTTGGTCACCTGAAGGAACATATCTTCTGTGGCTTGATTGTTCAAAACTTAATCTGGAAAATGACGAATTAAATCAATTTTTCTTAGAAAAAGCAAAGGTAAAAATGAATCCTGGATATCGTTTCGGTGCTCAGTGCAGCACTTATATGCGATTAAATATTGGCTGTCCACGCGCTCAACTTCAGGAAGCTCTTGCCCGCATTGAAAAAGCAATCAAAAACCGCTAGTTTTTATACTTAAATTGCGAAAGGAGGAGCGGGATCATGTATGGAAGCCGAATTCGCGAAATGCGAAAAAAAAGAGGGCTCACGCTCAAAGAGGTAGCTGAAGCTACCGGATACACAATAGGTCATATATCACAAATTGAAAGAGATTTAAAATCTCCTTCACTCGTGGCACTTAGAAAAATTGCAGTCTGCTTAGATTGTTCAGAAGTATGGTTGATCATGGGTGACTCCGAACTCTCTGCCAAGTCACCTGAAGAAGGAAAGAAATCAAAGGAATCTTATTTGGTGAGAAAAGAGAACCGAATTCCAATGAAAATCCCGGAAATTGATGTTTCCTACTCTATTTTTACACCTTCTAAACTTCCGAACGCACAAGAAGCACAAATGACCGGACTCATCGTGAGATTAAAACCGAACACCTGGGTAACTGAGCAAATGATTTCACATGGTAATTACGACGAAAGTCTCCTGCTCCTCAAAGGGGAATTAGAACTCCGCATCGATAACAGCACTTATATAATCTACGAGGGCGACAGTTTCTATATCCCTAAAAATTGTTTACATAACTACTTGAATACATCAGATGAAGAAGCGACTATAATTGTTTATTTTTCACAATTAATTTATTAAGGAAAACACGATTATGAAATATATTATTGATGGACATTTTGACCTGCTAAGCGATGTCGCTGTACGCCGCAAAAATGGTGAGCACAAGGTCATCGAAAGATTGTACTATCCTGCATTCAAAAAAGGAAATGTTACCGGAATCGTTGCCTCACTCTTTGTAGACAGCCAGTACCTGCCTTACGGAAGTGTTTCCATCGCTCTGGAACAGATTGCAGCTCTCCACTGTGAGATCAGCGAAAGTCCGGAACTTCTTATGCTTTGTACATGTGCCGATGACTTTGTAAAAGCTGCTCTGGAAAAAAAGGTCGGTATCCTTCTCTCCTTTGAAGGAGCAGAACCGGTATCTTCCTGCCTCATGTTACACGCATTCTACGCCGCAGGCGTAAGAGGACTGGGACTTACCTGGAGCCGCAGAAATATGGCAGCTGACGGCTGTGATTTTACCGGAAATGCGAAAAAAGGCGGTCTGACTGACTTTGGTCAAATGCTTGTAAAAGAAGCTGAATCTTTAAACATGATCATTGATCTCAGTCATTTAAGTGATGAGGGCGTAGATGATGTCTTATCCATTACCTCCTGCCCACTAATCGCATCACATTCTAATGCACGGGCAGTTGCTCATAACAACAGGAATTTGAAGGATGAGCATTTAAAAGAAATCGCCAGACGTGGCGGTGTTGTGGGACTGAATGCCTGCAGTATCATTAACGCGGATACCGGCAGCACAGCTGACCGCCGGCAAATGCTTGCACACTTAGATTACATGATTGAGGTAATGGGAGAACAGCATGTCGGTTTCGGATTTGACTTTTGCGATCTCTTCTTAAAGAACAGTTCCGCACAAGACTTATCCCTGATGCCGGAGTTTCCTTTCGACATTCTCTCCGGCGGTCATGCGGACATTCCGGATTTCTTGCAGAATATGAAAGAACATAATTATTCAGATGAACGGATTTCTCTGCTTGCAGGCAAAAACTGGCTTTATGCATTCGAAAAAATCCTAAAAAAATAGTTTATCAGAAGGAGTATTTTTGTAATGAATTCAAATATGACAGAACAATTAGATCAGCTTTTCCGTATGTGGGATCGCGGTCTTTGCCCTGGCGCTCAGGTATTGATTCGCCAGCACGGTAAAACTCTTTACGAAAAATGTTTTGGATATGGAAATCTTGAAAATAAATTAAAAATCCATAAAGAAAGTATTTTCCATGTCGCATCGATTTCCAAAGAATTTACTGTTATGTCTATTCTTCTTCTCTGGAAAGAAGGAAAACTTGATTTAGATGACAACATCAGAAAATATTTAGATGAATATATCAACATTGAAACACCGATTACGATCCGCCAGATGATGAATAATGTCAGCGGACTTCGCGACCAATGGGAACTCTTATTTTTACGTGGTATCAAGATCAACGATCAGATTGACATGGATGATATCAATACAACGATATCTCTTCAGAAATCGCTGAACTTTGAACCGCAGTCACAGTATTTATACAGTAACACCGGTTTCCATTTATTGGCACTTATCGTTGAAAAGCTGTCGCAAATGAGCTTCCCACAATTTGTAAAAGAACGTATTTTCACTCCACTCGGAATGACACATTCTTTTGTCCGCGAAAGCTTTACACAGATTGTTCCGGATCTTACTTACTCTTACCAGGACGAAGGTGATGATACATTCTACTACAATCCACTGAACTATGCACTTTACGGACCAACCTCTGTAAATACCTGTGCTTCCGATCTCTGCAAAGTATTAGATGAGTACATTCATCCAAATGTGATCGATCCTGAAATTATCGAGCTTATGAAGAAACCTGTCCTTCTCAGCAATGGCAAAACGGCTGAATACTGCGGCGGACTGATCACCCATAAGCTTCATGGTCTGGATGTATTCGGTCATGGCGGTGCCGATGCTGCATACCGTGGTGAAATTATTTGCATTCCGGAAAAAGAACTGGAGCTTGTACTGATCAGTAACACCACAACTTACGCAATGTCTAAGCTTGCCGATAAAGCCGCCTGCATCGTACTCGGATTACCGGATTGTACCGAACCAGCCGTGCCGGAACATGAAAATGCACCTGCTCGCAGCGGTGTATTCCTGACAGCCCTTCCGGATGATCCAATGTTTGTTGATATCACAGAGCAAAACGGTACTTTCTATATGCAAAGAGAATGGTGCCGCACAGAACTGGTAAAAGAAGAGGATAGCGGTTATCGCATTGGTTCATTGGATGAAAAAATCTACTTCACAGATAACGGAATCCTTTATCGGCTTCCTGGTCGTGTACTTACATTGACCCCTGCCAAGCCTGCAGATCCGGCACTTTTCCAGGAAGGAACCTATTACAACGATGAAACCGATTCCTT
>OLNT01001771.1_pt1 | contig 11308 bp, 9 predicted proteins | sample 1672641 | NCBI WGS metagenome assembly OLNT01 (sample SAMEA3136708, study PRJEB25190) | human gut metagenome
AACGCTGAAAGCATCTAAGCGTGAAGCCGGCCTTAAGATAAGATATCCCACTGAGATAATCAGGTAAGACCCCTTGAAGACTACAAGGTTGATAGGCACAATGTGTAAGTGGCGTGAGTCATTGAGCAAGCGTGTACTAATAGGTCGAGGGCTTGACCCCATTTTCGATTGATACTTCATTTGCTGAAAGCAGTTCGATATTCAGTTTTGAAGGTATATGCCTTCTAAGAAAGAGAAGCTGACGAAGGTCAGGGTATGGCCGGTGTCGATGACGGTGAGGAACCACCTGTTCCCATTCCGAACACAGAAGTTAAGCTCACTTGTGCCGAAGATAGTTGGCTGGAAACGGCCTGTGAAAATAGGTAGATGCCGGCTTCTCTTTTTTATTATGGCCCGTTGGTCAAGCGGTTAAGACAGCGGCCTCTCACGCCGTTAACGTGGGTTCGATTCCCGCACGGGTCACCAGGAAAAGCACCTTAGCTTACGCTAAGGTGCTTTTTTGTATGTCTAAAACCACTCGCTAGGCGAGTGGTTCGATAAAGATTATATCGATGAGTAATGAAACTCAAACGAAGAATTTTGGAATAGTACCAGTGGGGCAATTCCAGACTGGGTTATTGGCGTATCGCCGGTAGTCCTGTATTAAAAGGTTCCATTGCAAACGAAAGACTCGCAGAAGTAGGATATTTTAGTATCCTCAGGCGCTTACTACGAGTCCTTGCACTTATGCGGTTGAACCGCCGTGTGCCGGTCGGTACGCACGATGGTGTGAGAGGTCGGCTCTTTAGTTAAGAGAGCCTCCTACGCGATTCTTTTAGGTAAAAAAGCAAACAAACGGAACACTTCATTCAAATGCATATAGCGGCTATTTATTTCATACAGAGACAAATAGCGGCACAGAACAGATATAATAAAAGAAGCTATAAAAAGCAGGCATTCACGTGGAGGACGATATCGTTTCTACATGAACACCTGCTTTTTTATTTACTGCTGGAATAAATAGTGGTAGCCAAGTATTCATCACTGACCCAACCATAAATCCCACTGTAATATACAACAACCCAGTCAGGCACATTGCTGCTATAGCCGCATTCCCATACGATGATACCGTAGGGGATATTATCCATTTTTTCATAATTTGTACCGGGACCTTTACGCATAACCAGCCCATGATCAGCAGTGGTGTAGGTACAAAGGCTATCAATTCGGCTAAGCGTTACATCTGGTGCAACGCATCCATCCGGCAGAATAACGTTGGCATTGTTTTCGGTATAATCCTGTACTTGCAGCAAGCCCCAAAGGCCATTCTGTTTTGCCCATACGCAGCCATCGCGCGCGGGGGCTAAATCTTCATATTGCCCAGCGGAAATTATCTCATTGCCGTAAACATCCAGAACTGGCTTTTGTCCGGATTGATTTTTCACAACTACCATGCCGGATAAGTCTGCGTAAGGATATTCAACAGTTTCGTTCATGATGGACAAACTCATCTGCGGCTGATAAATGCAGGGGATTACTAAAGCACCGCTTTGGTCGCAATATCCCCAGTTACCGGCTGCATCCTTTACCGCGATTAAAGATTCACCGGCCATGCAGGCATCCTGGTAGTCGAAATCGGTTAAAATTGTACCGTTTTTATCCGCAACGGCAAAAGGTGCAGAATTGTCAACAAGATAACCGGCATATTCATCATCCCAAATGCCTTGCTGGATGCCAACCAAATCAGGAGCATACACCTGTTCGATGGGCGTGCCACTAAATGTATAGACACCAATAGCAGAACGGTAAATCTGGCTGTCACCTAAAATCCACTGGATGCCATACCCGCCGTGCCCGCCCAGCATGGTTGTAAAAGGCATTTGTTGGGCAACCAGCTCCTGGTTAATCTGTTCTTCCAGGGCATTCAGCTTCTGGTAATCGTATGTATCATCTACCCCAATGGAGAGCTCCTGCTCACCATACAGGTACGGGATGCTTTCTGACAAATCTTCCAGAAAAGCATTACAGTTGGCAGCATTAAACAGGCTCCAGCGTTCGCCCTTGCGCACAGCGTACAGATTTCGGGCAGCGGCGTAACCGGCAGTGTGGGTTTCGCGGGAGAAGAGAGGAATCATCTCGTCAAAATCATATTGCGGCGGTAACTTCCAGTTGGCATTGCTAGTGGATGGTATAGCTGTGGCAACAGCTTCACTGGTCGGGGAAAGAGCAGCGGAGGAAGCAGGTTTATTTTCTGGCGCTGCAGCACAAGCGGTGAGCATTATTGCGGTGATAACACTGGCGGAAAATGAGAATAACTTCCTTTTCATGGCTTTTCACTCCTTGCGTAAATGATTTTTCGGTAAGATGAAGAAATAATATAAGAAAGTGAATTCATAAACCCTATAATATCTTATTTTATCAAAAATATCTGCTAATGGGAATAGCTAACAATTCTACATGGATAAATTTGGATAGTATGACAAAGATTGCAGAACTGAAGTTAAAGTCCGAATTATGGGATGAGTGATCTGCTATAATAGAGAAAAGCAAAACAGAAGGGAGTTTGATTATGCACCAGGAGAAAAAGATGCTGGCTCATATCAGTGAAGACGGAACCCGCGTCCAAACGGTAGCGGACCATTTGCAGGGAACGGCAGTCCTGTGTGGGCAATTTGCAGCAGCCTTTGATGCCCAGCAACAGGGAACTTGGCTTGGATTACTGCATGATATTGGTAAATATAGTACAAAGTTTCAAAAGCGCCTGCAAGGTGGAGAGAAAGTGGATCACTCAACGGCTGGTGCACAGGTGGCTGCCCGATATGGTCAAATCCCACTGGCTTTTGCTATTGCGGGACACCATAGCGGCCTGCCGGATGGAGGAGGCCGAAGCGATACCGCGCAGGATGCGACAATGTTTGGGCGATTGAAAAAGAGCGTTGAACCATATACCCAATGGACGAATGAGATTAAACTGCCGTCCATACCGCCCCAGCCGGAAATGATGAAGGAAAATCGTTTTACACAGGCATTTTATACCCGGATGTTGTATTCCTGCCTGGTCGATGCGGACTATCTGGATACGGAAAACTTTATGAGCAGCCCTAAACCGCGCGGACAAGGCCAGACAATGGATGAACTGCTGAAAAGGTTGAACCAATATACCGCAAAATGGAGCCATCCCCAGGGAACCTTGAATCAGCGCCGCAGTTCAATTTTGAGTGCCTGTACAACGGCAGGGCAAACAGGGCGGCGCGGCCTTTATTCCCTGACCGTTCCTACAGGCGGGGGAAAAACGGTAGCGTCATTGGCATTTGCGCTTTCGCTAGCTGTAAAGAACCATATGGACCGGGTTATTTATGTGATCCCTTATACATCCATTATTGACCAGACCGCGGATGTGTTTTCGGAGATATTAGGAGCAGAAAATGTTTTGGAACACCATTCAGGGGTGGACTACTCTGCCAAGGAAGATGATGAGCCGGCAGCCTACCGCAAAGCATTGGCGGCGGAAAACTGGGATGCTCCGGTGGTGGTTACCACATCCGTGCAATTCTTTGAATCACTTTACGGCAACCATGCGTCACAATGCCGTAAATTACATAACATTGCAAATAGCGTGGTCATTTTTGACGAAGCACAAAACCTGCCGATTCCTTATTTGCGCCCCTGCGTTGCGGCAATCGCGCAGCTGGTACAGCATTACCGCGCAGCAGCGGTGCTTTGCACGGCCACACAACCAGCTTTGCAGCCCTTGTTTGATGAACTGGCGCCTGGGCTGCAGATGACGGAACTTTGCCCACATCCCAAAGAGCAATATCAGGCATTCCGGCGTACAACGCTAAAAATGCGCGGAGAGTTGGAACAAAGCCAGCTTGGTGCAGAACTGGCAGCGCAGGAACAAGTGCTGTGTATTGTAAACCGGAGAAAAACAGCACAGGAATTATACAATAACCTGCCCAAAGAGGGCAGCTACTGCCTGACAACATTGCTATACCCAGCCCATCGCAAACAGTTATTGCAGGAAATCCGGGAACGCTTAAAAGATGGGCTGCCCTGCCGTGTGATATCAACTTCTTTGATCGAAGCGGGTGTTGATGTGGATTTCCCGGCTGTGTACCGCGAGGAAGCAGGTCTGGATTCCATTTTGCAGGCGGCGGGGCGCTGCAATCGAGAGGGAAGACGCCCGGCGGAGCAGAGCTTGGTACAGATTTTCACATTGGAAGGGCAGCATGTACCGCGCATGCTGGAACAGAATGTATCCGCAACGCAAAGCGTCCTGAAAAAATATGCAGATCTGGCATCTCTGGAAGCAATCGAAACATACTTTCTGTTTTACCGTACCTTAAAAGGAGATAAAAGACTGGATGAACAGCAAATTCTGCAAGGGTTCGAGCAGGATATGGAAGGGCGCATTTTCCCCTTTGCAACAGCGGCAGAGAGGTTCCGCTTAATTGAAACACCTGCCGTGACCGTATACATTCCCCAAGGGAAAGGGGAACATTTGCTTGCACGATTGCGTGCAGGAGAGGTAAGCAAAACTTTGTTCCGTCAACTGGGGCAATATGGTGTTCCGGTTTACCCGGATCATCTGAAAACGCTGGAGAATGCCGGGGCGGTTTTCCAAATCAGTGAAGACATATGGGAATTAACGGACGGAAGCCTTTACGATAACAACACGGGCCTTGCTATGGAAGCTGAAACGGGAGTAGCCTGGTTTGCATAAAGCAAAAACGGCAGGGAGCCTGCCCTGCCGTTTTTGTGCGCTAAAGTAAAATCAACTATTTCTATCCACGGCATAAGCTGCCGACGCAACTTATTATAAAAGAAAACCGGATGAAAAGCAAACAAAAAGTATACATGATAAAAGGATTGACATTTGGTGCCAAGTAGCGTATATTGAAACTATAGCAAAAATGTAAATTAAAAACAACTGAAAATAGAAATGCAAAGGAGTTGATGCAGATGATCCAGCTGGAAGTATGGGGGAATTATGCTTTGCTCTCGAGGCCTGAGCTAAAAGTCGAAAGGGTTTCATATGAAGTCCTCACCCCTTCCGCGGCACGCGGCATAGTAGAAGCAATCTATTACCACCCTGGCTTACGGTGGAAAATCCGGAAAATCTATGTCATGAATCCCATCCGCTTTACCAACATCCGTCGGAACGAAGTAAAAAGCAAAATTCTTTGTTCCGATGTACGCAGCGCGATGCAGGGAACAGGGAAAGAGCTTTACCTTGCCACGCCCCAGCAGATCGTCCAGCGTGCAGCCATGGTGTTGCAGGACGTTCATTATGTGATTGAGGCAGAATTTGAGATGACTGACCGTGCGGCACCGAGCGACAATCCGGGAAAGTTCCAGGATATTGTTACCCGGCGCATGTCCAGGGGTCAGTGTTTTCATACTCCCTATCTTGGGTGCCGTGAATTTCCTGCCGCATTCCGCGCATGGCCCGGCGGACCAATCCCGACCATTGAGGAAACACGGGATTTGGGATTCATGATATATGACTTTGACTACACTGACCCGCAGAACATAACCCCGATGTATTTCCATGCAAAATTGGAACATGGTGTGTTGAATGTGGCAGACTGCGAGGTGTACCGATGATTTTACAGGCTTTGGTACAATACTATGAAGATTTGCTGGCCAATGGCAAAATCACGCGCCCCGGTTGGACAAGCGCAAAAGTCAGTTGGGCTTTGGAACTGGATGAAAACGGCCAACTGATGGCATTGCACCCCTTGCAGCAAGAGGAAAAGCGCGGTAAAAAAACAGTGCTTGCTCCATGTCAGCTGCAAGTTCCGGAACAGGTTAAACGCTCTAGTGGTGTGGCAGCCAATTTTTTGTGTGATAACAGTGCTTACATGCTCGGCATTGACGGAAAAGGCAAACCGGAGCGTGCAATGCAGTGCTTTGCCGCTGCAAAGGAGCTGCATCTTGCCATTTTACAAAATGTTCCCGGTCAGGCGGCACAGGCAGTGCGGAACTTTTTTATAAACTGGGACCCCAAGGCGGCGGAGCAGAATCCAGCGCTGGAACAAAGTCTCAAGGAACTTTACAAGGGTGGCAATCTGGTATTTCTGATTCGGGAAAACTATGTTCAGGACGATCCGGAAATACAGAAAGCCTGGCAGCGGCAGTGTGATAAGAACACGGATGCACCGGAAATCCGATGCCTGGTTACAGGGCAAAAGGCACCGCTTGCCCGCCTGCACCCGGCGATTAAAGGCGTGACCGGGGCACAGCCTTCCGGCGCATCGATTGTTTCTTTTAATGCGGACGCTTTTTGCTCATACGGACATGAACAGGGGGGCAATGCGCCAGTTGGCAGTTATGCGGCCTTTGCCTATGCACAGGCATTAAACTATCTGCTGGCAGACAGGGAACATGTTCAGCGCGTGGGCGATACCACCATTGTCTGCTGGGCAGCAGGTGGTGAGACCGCCTACCAGCAGTTAGCAATGGATGCGTTGTTTGCCATGGATGCGCCTGTCAGCGAAAGCGATGTGCGAAATGCAGTGGACAAGCTGGTCCATGGACAGAGTGTAGAGTGGCAGAACGTGACACTTGACCCACAAAGGCACTTTTATGTGCTTGGCTTGGCCCCTAATGCGGCGCGCCTCTCGGTTCGCTTTTTCTGGCAGGATACATTTCAAACGCTGCTTGATAATGTGCAGAAGCATTATGACCGCTTAGAGATTGTGCGCCCTGCTTATGATAAATTCCCGCGGCTGGGGGTGTATTGGCTGCTGCAGGAAACCGTCAACACCAATTCCCGCAGCCCATCGGCAGCACCGCAGCTGGCAGGCGATGTCTTGCGTGCAATCCTGAATAATACAAGGTACCCGGCAACCCTGCTGGATGGCGTTATGATGCGTATCCGCGCAGAGCAAAAAGTAACACGCGGCCGTGCCGCTATTATAAAAGCATACTACCTGCGTAATGAAGATCCCCGTTGCCCAAAGGAGGTATTAACTGTGGAAAATAACAAGGAAACAAATTATCAACCGTATGTTATGGGTCAGCTTTTTGCTGTGCTGGAAGCAATCCAGATGGCGGTAAACCCGGATATCAATACAACCATCAAAGACCGCTATTTTAATGCGGCGGCATCCACCCCAGCTACTGTATTCCCGACAATTCTGATGCTGGCACAAAAGCATATGCAAAAAATGAGCAAAGCGCAAAAGATTTATTACGATAAGCAGATCGCTGCGCTGGCGGGCGGAAAATTAGAAGGAAGCTTTCCCGCACGGCTGACCTTGCCGGAACAAGGCGCTTTTATCCTTGGCTATTACCATCAGACACAGGAACGCTATACAAAGAAAGTGGAGGAATAACAATGGCACAGGCAATCAAAAACCGGTATGATTTTGTAATTCTGTTTGACGTTGAAAATGGGAATCCGAACGGCGATCCGGATGCAGGCAACATGCCGCGCGTTGACCCGGAAACGGGATATGGCATTGTTACAGATGTCTGCTTGAAACGTAAGATTCGCAACTATGTCGAAGTAGCCAAAGAAGATGAAGCAGGATACCAGATTTACATTAAAGATCAGGTCCCCCTGAACCGCAGCGATAAAAAAGCACTCGAATACTTGGGCATTGATGCTGATGCCAAGGATGCCCTGAAAGTCGCCAAGAAAGATGACCCGGAGTTGGACCGTAAAATCCGGGACTTTATGTGCCAGAACTTTTATGATATCCGCACATTTGGCGCCGTTATGACAACCTTTGTAAAAGGCGCACTGAACTGTGGGCAGGTGCGTGGCCCTGTTCAGTTGAGCTTTGCACGCTCGGTAGACCCTGTTCTCCCGCAGGAAGTGACCATTACCCGTATTGCCATTACGACCGAAGCGGATGCGGAGCGTAAAGGCACCGAGATGGGCCGCAAGTATGTGATCCCGTATGGTTTGTACCGTGCAGAGGGCTATGTTTCGGCCAACTTGGCCCGCAAAACTACAGGATTCTCAGAGGATGACCTGCAGCTGCTGTGGCAGGCAATCCTGAATATGTTTGAAAATGACCACAGTGCAGCCCGCGGCAAAATGGCAGTTCGGGAACTGATCGTGTTCAAGCATGATTCGGAGCTGGGCAATGCGCCGTCCTATAAACTGTTTGATGCAGTGCATGTCACGCGTGCCGAAGGGGTAGCCTTCCCGCGCAGTTACCATGACTATGTGGTAACGGTGGATGAAAATCTTCCCGCAGGGGTAACGTGCGAGAGGCTGTCGTAATGGCTTCCCCAGATGATTACCTGCTGATGTCCGGTATCCAGCATTTTAGCTTTTGCCGCCGTCAGTGGGCGCTCATACACCTGGAACAACAATGGTCCGAAAACCAACGCACCGCCGAAGGCCGCCTGCAGCATACCCGCTGCCATGATGTTACCCTGACGGAAAAACGCGGCGATTTGCTGATCGCCCGCGGTATGAGGGTCGTCAGCCACCGCTTAAAACTGACCGGCGACTGCGATGTGGTAGAGTTTCACAAGGATCCAAACGGCGTGTCATTGCAGGGCCGCCGCGGCCTGTGGCAGCCCATGCCCGTGGAATATAAGCATGGCCGTAGCAAGGTAAACGATGCCGACCGTTTGCAGCTCTGCGCACAGGCCATGGCGCTGGAAGAAATGCTGGTGTGCGAGGTGCCGGAAGGGGAAATCTTTTATGAAGAAACCCGGCAGCGGGAACATGTTTCCCTGACACCGGAACTGCGCAGCACCGCGCAGACCATGGCGGATGAGATGAACCGCCTGTTTGCGCGCGGCTATACCCCAAAAAGCAAACCCGGCAAGCATTGCAATGCCTGCTCACTGAAAGAGCTTTGCCTGCCGGCGCTGTATCAGCAGGCAGACCCGGCGGCGTATCTGCGGGAGCATATTGAGGAGGGCGCGCCATGAGAAAGCTGCTCAACACCCTGTTTGTCATCAATGAGGACGCTTACCTGACATTGGATGGCGAAAACCTTGTTGTTACCCGCAATAAGCAGGAAACCCACCGCTATGTCCTGCATACGCTGGAAGGCATCGTCTGCTTTACTTACGCGGGTGCCAGCCCCGCTTTGATGGGAGCTTGTGCCCGGCGGGGCATTGACCTTTGCTTTTTTGACCCGTATGGCAGATTTCAGGCCCGCACCGTGGGTGAAGAACGCGGCAATGTGCTGCTGCGTCAGACGCAGTACCGCGTGTCGGATGACCCGGCCCAGAGCTGTCGCTATGCCCGGAGCTTTATCCTTGGTAAAGTGTATAACGCACGCTGGGTGCTGGAACGCGCAACCCGCGATCATCCCCAGCGTGTCCCGGTCGAAAAACTGAAACGCACCTCCACCCAGCTGGCCGCCGCGCTGCCGCTGATACAGACCAGCGATGATCCGGAACAGCTGCGCGGCCTGGAAGGCGAGGCAGCCCAGCGCTACTTTGACTGCCTGAATGACCTGATTCTGCAGCAAAAGCAGGATTTTGTGTTTGAGGGCCGCAGCCGTCGTCCACCGCTGGACAATGTGAATGCGCTGCTTTCGTTTGCCTACAGCATGCTGGCGCGGGAGTGTGCATCCGCCTTGACCGCTGTGGGCCTGGACCCTTATGTTGGCTTTATGCACCGCCCGCGCCCCGGCCGCAAAAGTCTGGCACTTGACCTGATGGAAGAACTGCGGGCGGTTTATGCAGACCGGCTGGTCATCAGCTGCATCAATCAAAAGATCATCACGGCAAAACACCTGCAAAAACAGGAAAATGGTGCCGTACTGCTGACGGATGATGGCCGCAAAGCTTTCCTGACCGCATGGCAGAACAAAAAGAAGGAAGAGATCACCCATCCGTTTTTGAAAGAAAAACTGCCCTGGGGGCTGGTGCCCTATGTTCAGGCGCTTTTGTTGGCCCGTGCTCTGCGCGGCGACCTGGAAGTGTACCCACCGTTTTTCTGGAAGTGAGGTGCCGTTATGTTGGTGCTTGTAACCTATGATGTCAACACCGAAACAGCCGCCGGTCGTCGCAGGCTGCGCAAAGTAGCAAAAGTCTGTGTAGACTACGGCCAGCGGGTGCAAAACTCCGTATTTGAGTGCCTGCTGGATGCCGCGCAATACACGATGTTCAAAGCAAAATTGACCGAACTGATCGATTCGGAATCGGACAGCCTGCGCTTTTATCAACTGGGAAACCATTACAAAAGCAAAGTCGAGCATGTGGGTCTGCACCCGGATTTTGATCAGGATGGAATCTTGTTTGCTTAGTGCGAGGGGAAGGCAATCATAAAATTCCCGGTTCCTTCGCACCAGAAAATATGGAAAAAACAGGGGCAGAAAGGGTAAAATACAGCCTTGCCTGTCAGCATGAAGATGCAATCTCCATAAAATTTGTTTCATATGCGCAAAAGTGCCCCACTGTTTTGTGCACTTTTGCTGTCGCTCTCCGCAAGGAGAGCGTGGATAGAAATGATATATATATTGTTTGGCATGGACTCAACCGCGCGTCGCTCTCCGCAAGGAGAGCGTGGATAGAAATAAAGCATTAAATCGCTTATATGTGTAGTGACGGGCGGTCGCTCTCCGCAAGGAGAGCGTGGATAGAAATAGTACGGTGGAAATGACGCTTGCAAAATCATCGTCGTCGCTCTCCGCAAGGAGAGCGTGGATAGAAATATTGTAACAACTTGCATTTTCATTTTGCATATCTGTCGCTCTCCGCAAGGAGAGCGTGGATAGAAATTGTATGTACAGCCAAAAGAGGAAAACACCCTCGGAAGTCGCTCTCCGCAAGGAGAGCGTGGATAGAAATAAACCGGATGGAATCGCCCGTATATGGTGAATTTGTCGCTCTCCGCAAGGAGAGCGTGGATAGAAATGTTTTCATTTGGTCGTTTGTTGCTCGTTTAGTGCAGTCGCTCTCCGCAAGGAGAGCGTGGATAGAAATCCCATCGGGATTTACATCCCTATCATGGAGAGGAGGTCGCTCTCCGCAAGGAGAGCGTGGATAGAAATTTGTCAACGTGGTAGACTTTCCAGAACCCTTTTTTGTCGCTCTCCGCAAGGAGAGCGTGGATAGAAATTGAGCTTGCGCCTGCCAACGTGGGCGGCAACCGGTCGCTCTCCGCAAGGAGAGCGTGGATAGAAATAGGGGCATCCCATAATTTTTGTATCTTTCTGAGCTGTCGCTCTCCGCAAGGAGAGCGTGGATAGAAATATAACTACCTCTTAAGTACAATACCACGGATAGCGTCGCTCTCCGCAAGGAGAGCGTGGATAGAAATAACGTTGCAAAGTGGAGAAAAATAATGAAAAAACGTCGCTCTCCGCAAGGAGAGCGTGGATAGAAATGTCAGTCTTGCCGGACT
>OLNT01001780.1_pt1 | contig 11252 bp, 13 predicted proteins | sample 1672641 | NCBI WGS metagenome assembly OLNT01 (sample SAMEA3136708, study PRJEB25190) | human gut metagenome
GATCCATTTCTGACCCTTAGAAATCTTAGCGGCATGCTCATTAATACGGCATCCGATCTCTTTAGATCCTGTGAAGTTAATGAATCTTGTAAGTGGATGCTCCACAATGAAATCTCCGATATCTGATCCTGATCCTGGAATATAGTTTACAACACCTGCCGGGATTCCTGCTTTCTCGCACAGCTCCACGAATTTGTAGGCAACAATCGGTGAATCTGATGATGGCTTACATACAATGCTGTTACCCGTTACAACTGCTGCTGCAACCATACCACCGATCAGTGATAACGGGAAGTTCCACGGTGGAACAGCCACGCCTACACCGATTGGAATATAGATACATTTGGTATATTCATCTGTAGGCACAAGCTCCAGTCCTTTTTCCAGATTGTTCATATGCATCACGTATGAATTGATGAAATCCAGAAGCTCGCACAGCTCTCCATCTGCTTCGCCCCAGTTCTTTCCACTTTCTTCTACATTCCATGCATCGATATAATAACGATTCTCTTCTACTAATCTGGCAAGCTTTCTAAGTGCACGTGCACGCTCTTCTAACGGAGTAACGCTCCATTTCTTAAATGCTTCATTCGCTCCCTGAATAGCCTTTTCAGCAAGTTCCTGGCTGCAAGAACATGCATATCCGAGCACTTCCTTTGTAGCAGGTGAAAGAGAGGTAATCTTTTTCTCTGTCTCGATTCTCTCTCCGTTAATAATCAATGGAAATACAGATCCTTTTTCCTTTTCGACAAGCTGAAAAGCTTCTTCCATTTTTACTTTGTTCTCATCAATAGTAAAATCAAGCTCTGCAGCATTCTTAAATCCTTTTAACATTTTGTATACGTCCAGCTATCGTTCGTTTTCTATATATTAGCAGTTGGATTTTTTTAAGTCAATACATTTTTGTATAATTGTATACAAATATTCATTTTGTGTCCATTGAATTATAGTATATGATACGATGGTTTAACTTCTTTGTAAAGATAAAATGCAAGATAGCCACTGAGAAAAATTCCAAGTACACTTAGGCCTGAAAAAATAATCATAAAAGGTACACAGATCTGTCCAAATACCTGTAACGGCATCTGGCTGTAATCCCAGACACCGTAATGCAGCCATTTATTTACGATGATTCCTGTAATGAATTCCCCTGCCGTTACAAATACGGTACAGCGAAGCGTCTGTTTCCAGACAGGTTCCTGCCATCCCATGCTCTCTCCCTGAATATAAAAAAACACAAAACAGAGACCACCAAGCACATACATAGACCAGTGGGAGAATCCACGGAACAGTATTTCAAATGTATAATACAGAGCACCGCCAAGTGCCCAGAAAAATAAATATTTACTGATTTTCCGCATCATAAAAACGCCCTCACTATGTTTCTTACCACATAGTGTGAGCGTTTTAAGTTCAAAATATTTATAATTACAGGTGGCAGATTCCACCATTTGAAGCATCTACAAGCTGCTTTAAATAGTATAAATTTAATTTAAGCTTGTGTACCAAGGTAATAGAATCCCTTACATTCATCCAGATGCACTTCTACAATCTTACCGATCAAATCAGCTTCTCCCGGAAAATGAACCAGCAGATTATTACTCATTCTTCCGGTAACCAGTGTGTCGTCGTGATCATTCACAGATTCTACCAGAACAGATACCGTCTTACCTTCGTGTACGGAGCATACTTCTGCTGAGATCTTCTGTACTTCCGCAAGGAGTCGATCAAAACGTTCGTGAACCACATCATCCGGAACCTGATTCTCCATAACAGCAGCCGGTGTTCCGGTACGTTTGGAATAAATGAATGTAAATGCACTGTCGTATCGTACCTTTTTCACAATATCCATGGTATCCTCAAAATCTTCTTCTGTCTCTCCCGGGAATCCTACAATAATGTCCGTAGTAAGTGAGATATCCGGAATCGCAGTTTTAATCCGTTCTACCAGGTCAAGATACTGCTCCTTTGTATAACGACGGTTCATTTTCTTCAGAATCTCTGTGCTTCCGGACTGCACCGGTAAATGAAGATGCTTACAGATCTTCTTGGAATTCTTCATAACTTCGATCAGTTCATCAGATAGATCCTTAGGATGAGAAGTCATGAAACGAATGCGCTCCAGTCCTTCAATTTTTTCAATTTCCTGCAGAAGTTCGGCAAATGACATTGGCTCGTCCAGATTCTTGCCATAGGAATTAACATTCTGACCAAGCAGCATGATTTCCACTACACCATCTGCCACAAGACGTTCGATCTCACGCACAATTGCTTTCGGATCACGGCTCCGCTCTCGCCCTCTTATGTACGGCACAATACAGTAGCTACAGAAATTATTGCAGCCAAACATAATATTAACACCGGATTTGAAATGGAACTTTCGTTCACTTGGCAGATCTTCTACAATCTTATCGGTATCTTTCCAGATATCAATGACCATACGGTCTGACTCGAAACGAGTGGTAATTAACTCTGCAAATTTATAGATATTATGGGTTCCAAAAATCAGATCCACAAACCGATAACTCTTTTTTAACTTCTCTACAACTTCCGGTTCCTGCATCATACAGCCGCAGAGACCGATCATCATATGTGGACGTTTTTTCTTGACACGGTTTAACTGTCCCAGACGCCCATAGACTCTCATATTTGCATTTTCGCGGACAGTACAGGTATTGTAGATTACAAAATCCGCATTCTCTTCTTTTTCCTCTTCCGCATATCCGATCTTACGAAGGATACCTACCAGTTTTTCTGAATCTCTGGCATTCATCTGACACCCAAAGGTTACCACGCAGAACGTCGGCTGATGACCGATCTGTGCTTCCAGGTTCTTTACGTATTCTTTCGCTTTTTCTATGTAATAGTACTGACGCTCCGGTTCTGTTACCGGAATCTGCTCAGACAAACTGATGTCTGGTTTCATCGTATTCATAATCTATTCCTTTCAGTGTTTCGATTAATTCTTCCTTATTGACTCCAAGATCCTCACAGAAAGCATCCAGTGAGTCGTAAAAATCCCGAAGCTTAGTGTTCACAACACTTAACAGCAGCATCGGATCTTTGGGCAGATTGTTCATCCTTAATTTCCTTTCTTATGTCCGTGTTTTTTACCAAGATCGGTAATACTTCCATCCTTTTCCTGGATCGAAATATTATCCAACTGCGAGGTAAGGTTGCGTTTTATCGCATCGATATATTCTTTTCGAAGAATCTGCTGTTCCATCTTCTCAACTTCTGATAGACCTTCTGCTTTTGACTTACGGTATAACTCATTGATTCGATCAATTCTAGATTTTTCCATTGTAACAATCCTTTCCAGATTAACTGTTTTAAGTTATCTTATTTTATCTAACTACTGTAATTTTCCAGAAAGCCATATAATTCCTGCAGACTTTCCACGTATTTACCATTCTTAATTTCATTTTGAAGTGTAACCGGAAGTTCGGTTACTTCAATACTTGTATATTCATATACTGTTTTTTTATCCTGCAGACAGACAATCACAAACCCTTCCCTCTGCATTAAGTAATAGCCAGCATTTTTCTCAGCGCTGCCCTCCGTCGTCTGAACAGGATTCTGCTTCAGCTCAGATTCTATCTCCTCTTTTTGACGGTCTACCGCAGCATAATAACTTAACTGATATGCTCCGGCAAGCAGAACAATGATGACCAGTGATACAGTCAGAAACCAGATACTATACTTTTTACTATTCATAGGAAATCTCCTTTTTTAGTATAGTATCGGTTATCCACTCTGTATTTATACAATCACCTTTCGATTATCTGATGCAATATCCTATCGAAGCAAATGCAGCTTTTTGAAAAGACCAACAATCTTTGTACCCATCGGTAATGTCTTAATTTCCGCTTCTGTAACACCCTTCAATAAAATCAATGCCACAAAGTATACCGCAATTGCCACAAGTACCGCAATCACAGTCGCAATATGAGGTCCTGCAAATAACTCAAACACCAGATGAACACCAAGTGCCACAATACTCATAATAATTGCCGATATACCAGGGATAATAAATGTCTTACGGTATTCCTGTACATAGCCGCTGCATTTTCTGAGATCTCTGTCATTCAAAACACAGATCGCAGCTGCAAAAATAATCTTACTTGCTACAATAGAATAAATATTCCAATGAAATGCTACCAGCATAATGTACAGTGCAACCAGATGGATTACCAGCGAAATTGCTGCATTCTTAACAGGCTGTGACATATGATCCATACCCTGAAGTGCTGCATTGGTCACAGTAGACAGGCAGAAAAATACAACCGAAATTCCACCAATCTTAAGCAGCATTGCCGGAATTGTATTATCCTGCGTAAAATACAACAGATCCAGAATCGGTTTGCCAAGTGTAATAAATGCTGCTGCGCATGGAATCGCAATGATCATATTAAATCGGCTGACCAGATCAATCTTATTATGTATTTCTTTACGACTTCCTGTCTGAATCGTAGCCACAAGACTTGGCATAAAGGATGCCGCCAATGCACTTGCGACACTCAGCGGAATATTGGTGATCGTATCATACTGTCCGCTGAACATACCAAGAAGTTCAGTGTATTCTTTTTTCGGCATTCCCTGCGCTGCCATAGCATTTGTAAATACCGCCTGATCTAACAGGTTACTGATATTGTATACGGTAGCGCTTAAAATAACCGGTGCAATCGTAAAAAGCAGTACTTTCGCAATATGTTTACCACTCTCGGTACGATGTTCTGTATCATGTTTCATTTGCTTTTTGAAGCCTTTTCTAAAGACACAGAATAAAAGAATCAAAAATACCAAAGCAGCCAGTGCACCGGCAACCGTTCCCAATGTTGCACCTGCTGCTGCGTAAGCTGCTCCATAAGATTTCTTGTCTGCTCCTGATACGGAATTCTGTCCAACCTTTAATAACATGTATGCGCCAACAATACTTACGATCGCATTGATGATCTGCTCTACAGTCTGTGATACCGCCGTAGGGATCATGGTTCCGAAGCCCTGGAAGAACCCACGGAATACACCAAGAAATGCAACAACCAGAATACATGGTGCCAGTACACGGAGTGCATAGACGGACAGATCCATCTTCATAATATCTGTCGCAATGAATCCTGCTCCAAAGAATACGATTGCAGTAACAATACCACCGGCTATGATCGCAAATGTCATTGCTCCACGGAAAACGCGGTATGCATTGCGGTACTGTCCGGTAGCCACTCTTGCAGATACCAATTTGGATACGGCAGTCGGCAGACTGTAAGAAGTTAACATCAGTGCCAGATTGTACACTTGAAATACCATTCCGTAGTATCCATTTCCTTCGGCTCCCATAATATTAGTCACCGGAATGCGATAAGCAAGTCCGATAATTTTCGTAATTAATGCAGTGGCAGCGAGGATAGCGCCCTGCATCAGAAAGCTGTTTTCCTTTTTCTTTGACATAATCTTTTCCTCTAACGAACGATATTCAGTGCATTCAGAATCTCATTCTGCATACGTTCCATCGTCTTACGTTCTTCCTCTTCCATATGGTCATAACCGAATAAGTGTAACATAGAATGAGCAATTAGGAAAGCATATTCTCGTTTTATTTCATGTCCGTACTCTTCTGCCTGAGCGATTACTCTGTCTTTAGAGATCACAATATCCCCAAGCAGCAGTTCTCCGGTCTCCGGATGAAAACAGTCATACTGATCTTCCAGAAAATCAAATTGTCCTGCTTCTTCGTATTCAACCATCGGAAAAGAAAGTACATCTGTCGGACGATCAATACCTCTGTGTTCTTTGTTCATCTGATGAATCTCTTCATCCGTAGTCAACAACAGATTCACCTCTGCCTCATAAGGACATTCCGCATAATCAAGTGCTGCTTCAATTACTTCTTTTGCAAGGCACTCACAGTCGACCGGAAGCTTTACCTCGCCTTCTTCTTCATAATTTAATGTCATATTAATTTCTCCTCTTACCGTGTTCTCTGCCACGCGACTTCTTTGACTCATAATCTTCGTATGCCTTTACAATCTGCTGTACCAGTGGATGTCTAACTACATCCTTGCTGGTAAGCTTGCATACCGAGATCTCTTCAATTTTTTTGACAACATTAATGGCCACATCTAATCCGGAAGTCTGACCTGCCGGAAGATCCTTCTGCGTCGAATCTCCGGTAATAACTACCTTAGAGCCAAATCCAATACGCGTCAGAAACATCTTCATCTGCGCAGGTGTTGTATTCTGTGCTTCGTCCAGGATAATAAAGGCGTTGTCAAGTGTACGGCCTCGCATGTATGCAAGAGGCGCCCCCTCGATCAGACCTTTTTCTGAATTCTTAAGAAAACTTTCCGCTCCCATGATCTGATACAGCGCATCATACAATGGGCGCAGATACGGATCGATCTTACTCTGCAGATCACCTGGCAGGAAACCCAGCTTCTCTCCCGCTTCAATCGCTGGTCTTGTCAGAATGATCCTCCCTACTTCGTTATTCTTAAATGCAGTAATGGCCATCGCCATTGCAAGATATGTTTTACCTGTTCCGGCAGGTCCAAGCCCAAATACGATCATCTGTTTCCGGATCGCATCTACATATTTCTTTTGTCCCAATGTCTTAGGCTTGATAGGTTTCCCCTGCAATGTATGACAGATAATGTCATCATCAATTTCAAGTACTTTACCTTCGCTCTGTTCCATAGAAAGCGCCAGTGTGTAATTCACGTTCTGTTCCTGAATCTGATTGCCACGTCTTGCAAGCGCCGTAAGCTGTTCCAGTACACTTTTCGCCTGCAGTGCCACAGTCTCTTCACCCAGAATCTTCACAGTGTCATCTCTGGCAATCAGAGTCACGTGCAATGTTCGTTCTATTTTCTTTGCAAATGCATCAAATTGTCCGAATACATTTGCCTGATGCTCAGCAGGAATATCTACTGTTGTTTCAATCATCCCCATCTGTGTTATCCTCCATAATACTGATCGGCTGAGGAACTGCTATATCAGTAATAACTGTAAGCTGTCCGAAAGCCCTGGCGCAAACGCGCCCTGTGTATATTTTAACATCATTCGAGATAATTTCTACCCCTTTTTTCCCCAGAGTCTCTGTAAAATGCTGATAGTTCATGCTAAGTATCTTTTGTAGTCCTTTCCCGGTATGTTTTTTTTGCTCTATATAGTAATACCGGCAAATACGACTCCCAATCCGTACAGGAATCGAAAAATGTTCTCCAAAAGAAAAGTTCTTTTCCAGGGTGTAAATTTCCGCCTGATCTGATATTTTACCCGATTTTCCGCTGTTAAGATACAGATTTCCAATCTGGAGATATGGTTCTGCTTGCTGAAAATCATAATATATCTTTTCTGGATACTGAACGTTTTCCGTGTCTTCGTATTCCAGAATTGTCCGTGCTCTGATATCTGCGTCTGCCTTTTGATACTGATAGCCTGTCGTCTCTCCGTCGTCACCAACCACAGGTACTGCGCCGCTTACAAGGATCTGTCCCTTTTCAACGGTATCCCCCTTTTTTACCAGCGGAATTCCTTTTCGTACAATCATACTTTCTATAATACCACTTCGTTCTGCAACCAGATCATTTCCATCCCGCTGCATAACTGCATAATCAGTGCCTTCATCTCCAGAATCTTCATTTTCTCTTACCCGCACATTTAATGTGCTGCCGTCTACCGAGACCGATACCCAGATGATTCTGTCATGGGACTTTCTCAGTAATGTGGCAATATCAGTGCAATCTACACTGGATATCAGAATACCTGGTCGTATCTTGTAATCTGCGAGGAATTCTTCCAGGGCTTCATCCGTGTATCTTCGATTACCGGTAATATCAATCTCCCAGGGACATAAGATAAATAAATCCTGCCGCGCATACCGCTCCACCAAAGAGCACTTTTCTTTTCCTGTGCTGAAACAGAAAAAAAGGGAATCCATACCGTTTTATAATCACAGCACGAACTCCTGTCTTTTTTAAAATCGGTTTTAACATGCGAAAATCCGAGATACTGATATTCATTTCGTAGAAGTCCTGAACCGGCTGAATATTCCAGATATAGATGTTCCGGTGCATACAGGCATTCAAAAACCTCTCAGGTGAAAAGCCGGAGATGCGGATGCGCAGGCTTCCCCTGAAATAACCTATAACCTTTTCAATCACGTATACCCACTCCTCAGTTTTTAAATTCAACCGCAATAATTCGTCCACGTATAAGCATTTCCAGATTTGTATAGTATTCAATCCACAGATTTTTACCCTTTATGCGTACTTCACCACTCCCAGTCTGTACGCGGATCAGTAATTCCGAATACTCCTGAATCCCCCTGTAATTTTCTATCGTAAGTTCCGTCCGCCCGGTCAGCGTCAAAATGGGAGCTTTTAACGCTACATCCTTTGGCATTTCTGCTGCATCGGACACGTGATCAATCAATTTATCTTTCATAAAATAAAGCCACACATAGTTTTGTAATATCCTATGCATGGCTTTCTCCGACTATTCAAATATATCATTTTGAAGCTGTATTATTTGCTCCACAACTCATCTGCGAGAGCTTTGATCTGTGCTTTTGTCTCCTCTTTTACACCTGACTTAATAGTTACGCCTGTCTCCGTCCAGGTAAGATTCTTACAGCCTTCCATCATAGACTTAATATTCTTGGCTGCAACCGGAGCCCAGGAACCATTCTCAATGATACCTATTGTACGGTTCTGGAAGTTACGCTCTTTCAGCCCATCAATAAATGTCTGCATAAATGGGAAAACTCCACCATTATAAGTAATGGTTGCAAGTACCAGCTTGCCATGGCGAAATGCATCTTCGATACACTCTGCCATATCTTCTCTTGCAAGATCAGCAACTACTACACGTGGGCATCCATTGGCCTTCAGCTCTTCGCTAAGAAGTTCAGCTGCTTTCTTCGTATTGCCATAGACAGATGCATAAGCAATCATAACGCCTTCTGTCTCTACACCGTAAGATGACCACGTCTGGTAAAGATCCAGATAATAACCAAGATTTTCTGTCAGTATCGGTCCGTGCAGTGGACAGATCTTTTCAATATCAAGAGTGACTGCCTTCTTTAACAGAGCCTGCACCTGCGCGCCATACTTTCCAACGATTCCGAAATAATATCTTCTTGCTTCACATGCCCAGTCTTCTTCTACATCCAGCGCACCAAATTTACCAAAGGCGTCTGCTGAAAAGAGAATCTTATCCTTGCTGTCGTATGTGACCATAACTTCTGGCCAGTGTACCATTGGTGCAAATACAAATGTAAGCTCATGACTTCCAAGTGAGAGTGTACCGTTATTCGTTACAACTTCCTGTTTGTCTGTAAGATTTAAGCCAAAGAAATTCTCAATCATCTGAAATGTCTTGGCATTACCTACAACCTTAGCCTCTGGATATGCTTCGACAAATTTTGTGATATTCGCAGAATGATCCGGTTCCATATGCTGAACTACCAGATAATCCGGCTTTCTGTCTCCGAGTATTTCTGCTACGTTAGCAAGCCATTCCTCACCGAAATTCACATCTACCGTATCCATTACCGCAATCTTCTCATCCATGATTACATAAGAATTATATGCCATACCATTCGGTACTGCAAACTGTCCTTCAAACAAATCCACCTGATGGTCATTGACGCCTGCGTAATATATATCTTCTGTTATCTTCTTCATACTGATACAGCCTCCTTAGATTCACAATTTCTTACATCATACTGCCTCTTTCGGGAAAATGCAAGACAGTCGCATTTATTTTCTTGTCGGTTTCTGTATCTTCTTCAGTGCATCCCTGAAACGCACCCGAAATAACAGTACCGTAAATGTAATCGCAAAGAAATCTGCGATTGGTTCAGCCATATAGACTGCCATAGTCCGTTCAGAGTTCCATATCATTGGAACGATATAGATTAATGGGATCAGAAGAACGAACTTACGCACAACTGCAACAATAATGGATTCCAGTGCCTTTCCAAGTGAATTAAACGTAATCTGGCAGGATATTTGAATTCCGAACAGGAACATAACCGCCATATAGATACGAAGTGCCGGAATCGTGAATTCAATTAATTCAGCATTGGATGTGAAAATTCCGGCAAACACACCCGGTATCAGCATTACCAATGCCCAGAGTACTGCTGCATAGATCATATTGATTTTTAAAAGCAGCCAGAAGGCAGCTTTGACTCTTTCAGCATTGGATGCCCCATAATTGTAACTGATGATCGGCTGTGCTCCCTGAGACAATCCCTGCAGCGGAAGCATTGCAAACTGCATAACACTTGTAAGAATCGTCATGGCTCCTACTGCAATGTCCCCGCCATATCGTTGCAGAGAAGAATTGAAGCAGATAGAAATAACGCTTTCACTCGCCTGCATGATAAAGGTCGCGAGTCCAAGCGCCAGACAAGGCAAAATAATCCCAGGTATCAGGCGCAAGTTCTCTTTTCGTATACGGATAAAACTCTTCCTGCCACATAAGAATGCAACCACCCAGATACAAGACAGTGCCTGCGAAATGATCGTTGCAAGTGCTGCTCCCCGTACATCCATATGCAGTCCAAAGATAAAGATCGGATCCAGAATGATATTACTTACAGCTCCGATTAATACAGAATACATACCTGTCTTTGCAAATCCCTGTGCGGTAATAAATGCATTCATGCCCAGAGTCAGTTCCACAAATATTGTTCCGATCGCATAAATATTCATATAGCTGGAAGCATATCCGATGGTATTCTCGCTTGCGCCAAACGCAAGTAAAAGGCCCCGATTCCATTTCAAGAGAATCGCTGTAAGGATCAATGATACAATGATCTGTAACGCAAAACAGTTACCAAGAATCTGTTCTGCTGTATGCTGTTCTTTCTTTCCCATATAGATAGATGCCCTGGGTGCTCCACCGTATCCTACCAGCGCTGCAAATGCTGATACGATCAGAATCAAAGGCATACATACGCCGACACCTGTCAGTGCTGAGGCTCCGATGCCCGGAATATGTCCAATATAAATACGGTCTACGATGTTATATAACATATTAATAAACTGTGCTGCCAGGGTTGGCAGTGCAAGCTTCAACAATAATTTTCCTATTGGTTCCTTTTCCAGGAAATCTTTATTTTCGCTCATGTTACTTCCTTATGCTCCTTTGTAAATTTTGTTTTGCAAGAACTGTTTATATATGGATCTTATTTGTGATATGGTTCGTGATTTATGATCCGATAACTGCGGTAGATCTGTTCC
>OLNT01001784.1_pt1 | contig 11235 bp, 9 predicted proteins | sample 1672641 | NCBI WGS metagenome assembly OLNT01 (sample SAMEA3136708, study PRJEB25190) | human gut metagenome
CGTAGTTCTGGAACACCATTGCGATGTCGCGGTCCTTCGGCTGCATCGTGGTGACGTCCTTGCCACCGATGAGGATGCGGCCCTTGTTGACCTCTTCGAGGCCTGCGAGCATACGCAGGGTCGTAGACTTACCGCAACCAGACGGGCCGACCAGCACCAGGAATTCGCCATCCTTGATGTCGAGGTTCAGATCATCCACAGACGGCTTGTCATTGCCCGGGTAGATACGAGTAACATGGTCGAATACGACTTCTGCCATGATTTGTCATCCTTTCAGAGGCAGGTACGTGCCTCACGATCCGTTGTAAAGGGATTTTTGTTCGGTGCCCATCCTCGCGGCTTACTACTTTGACAAAGCCACAATTCAAAGCGTTAATTTATTTCTTTGGTTTAGCGAAGGTTCTCTTCGTTGAGCCACGTTCCATGATACATACAACGCTAAAACTGTCAATGCGTGTCGCGAGTCGCGCTGTTTGCCTCCGCTGGCAAAAGGGGATTAACAGCGTAGTAAATACACGCATTTATCGCCATCATGCAAGACAATGGTACGGAGCGAAAGACAGAACAGGGAGGTTGCAATGCGCAATATTCGAATCGGCGTGGTCGAGGACGATCCCGCAAGCTGCCAACTGGTACTTGACTATCTCAACCGATATCAACAGGAAAATGGCGAGCAATTTACCGTTTCCGTATTCGACGACGGCGCGCGCATCGTGGAGAAATATGCCCCCGTTTACGACATTCTGCTGCTCGATATTGAAATGAAGGAGATGGACGGCATGGCCGCCGCCCGCCGCATCCGCGAACGCGACGACAACGTCGTGATCATCTTCATCACCGCGGCCCCGCAATACGCCATCAGCGGCTACGAAGTGCGCGCCCTGTCCTACCTGCTCAAACCGCTGCCATGGTTCGCGTTCTCGCAGGAGCTCAAGAAATCGATCGACATGGTGCGCCGCAACGGCGACGATTCCATGCTCATCGAAACCGGCAAGGGGCAGATGAGGATGAATCTCACGGACATCCTTTATCTCGAGTCGATCCGGCACACCATCGTCATCCACACGCTTGACGGCAAATACTCTATCAACGGCACACTCAAAGACATGGAAGCCAAGCTCGCCGACCGGCACTTCTTCCGCTCGAACTCCTGCTATCTGGTCAATCTCAAGCATGTGACTGGCGTTGCCGACCAGGATTGCATCATGTCCGACGACGAGCGGCTGCGCGTGAGCAGACCACGGAAGAAAGCGTTCCTCGCCGCCTTGGCCGACTACATGGGCGGCGGCCGATGATCACCAACGCGCTGCCCGACATCCCCCGTTCGTACACCGCCATCTGCGAATGGGCGGCATGCGTGGTGTATATCGCGGTACTGTTCCGCCGCGTGCCGCCGCGCCGCTCCGTCGTTGTGAGCGCAATCGGACTGGCGGCGCTCATCGCCGTGCAGTATTTCGACGGCAGCATGCCGATCTGGTTTTGGATCGTCGGCATGCTGCTCGCCTTCGGCTGCATGTACCTGACGATTCTGTTCGGCGCCGGCACCGGCAAACGCGAAGGACTGTACATCACGGCGCGCGCGTTCGTACTGGCCGAACTGGTGGCGTCGCTGCATTGGCAGATCGTCACGTTCATCGGCATGCGCAACGGCCGATTCGCAGATTACGATTGGCATGCCGTCTTACTGCTCGTTGCCACCTACGCATTGTGTTTCGGCCTGGCCTGGCTGGTGGAACGCGGCAATTTCAGCCAGACCACACCCACGTTGCCGACCGCCTCCGCGGCGACCGCGACGGTGGCCATCACCATCGTCACCTTCGCCATGAGCAATCTGAGCTTCGTTTCGACCAATACGCCATTCTCCGGTTCGATGGGCCAGGAAATCTTCTACATCCGCACACTGGTGGATTTCTGCGGATTCGCGATTCTATACGCGCAACAGGAGCAGGCTCGGCGCATTGAAGCGAGCGCGGAAATCGCGTCAATCAACGCGCAGCTGGAAAGCCAACATCAGGAGTACCTGCAGTCGAAGGAGAACATCGAATCGCTTGGTCGGCTCGCGCACGATCTGAAGCATCAGATCGCGGCATTGCGCGCCGAAGTCGATCCTGAGCATGCTGCGGCAGGATTCGAGCAGTTGGAGAAGTCGGTGCAGCGCTACAGCGCCCAGCAGCATACCGGCAATCCCGTGCTTGACGTCATCCTCACCACAAAAGAGCGCACTTGCGCCGATCGCGGCATCAGCTTCACCGCCGTGGCGGATGGGTCGCTCTTGTCCAACATGTCGTCGATGGATATCGCTTCGCTGTTCGGCAATGCGATCGACAATGCGATCGAAGCCACGTCGAAGCTGGCCGATCCGGAACAGCGGCTCATCAAACTGGCGTTGTTCGAACAGAATTCCTTCACCGTGGTCCGCATCGAGAATTATTACGATTCGCGGCTGAAGAAAGATGCCGAGGGCAATCTGCGCACCACGAAGCGCGATGACCAGCATCGGCATGGCTTCGGCGTGAAGTCGATTCGGCACATCGCGCAACAGTACGGCGGCGAGGTGACGATCCGCACCGACGACCACTGGTTCGTACTCACCGTGCTGCTTCCCCGCCAGACAGGCCTGATGGCCATGTGAGGATGGCGTCCATGTGAGGATTGCGAGCCGGCAATGCGAAGGCTGACGATCTGCAGCTTTCGCCCGCGGTAGATGCCAAGCGGCAAGCGGCTTGGCCAGACGGGAGGCGGTGAACGCGCTGACGGCCACCGCAAGGCTGATTGGCACGAACAGGTTGATCGGAGCGTCGGCCAACTCCATCACCAGGCAAATCGCCATCAACGGCGCCTGCTGCGAGGCGGCGAGCAGCGCGCATGCACCCAGCAGCGCATACATGCCAATCGAATTCGTGTGGAACACCTGCATCCAAAGAATGCCCAGAATCGCACCTCCGGAAGCGCCCAACGCGATGCCCGGCTGCAGCACGCCGCCGGACGCGCCGGAACGGATCGTCAGCAAGGTGACGATCGCCTTGGCCACAAAAGACAGCAGCAGCACCGGGATGACGGCCAGATCGGCCTTCGAGGAGAAACTCAGCTGCGCGGTGGCGCGACCGTTGCCCATGACCTGCGGCACGGCAATCGCCACAACGCCTGTCAATAGGCCAGCAAGCGGCATCATCCACAGAATGCCCGCTCCAGATGGCTTGTTCCGCTCCGCCCACTGGGAGCCGCGGCGGAACAGCGCGCCGGCGACGCCAAGCATCAGGCCGGCAATCAGCGCGAACAGCATGTAATCGGGGGTAAACAGGCCGTCCGCTTTGCCAATCAGGTAGAACACGTGCGTGCCTTTGACCAGGCTCGCCACCCATGAGGCGAGCGCCGAGCAGGCGAACGCGAGCGTGACCGTCTCGAGCGTCACGTCGGCGAGCAGGATCTCCACCGCGAAGAACGTGCCGGCGAGCGGCGCGTTGTAGACTCCCGCGAGACCGGCCGCGGCGGTAATGGCCACCAGCATACGCGTGTCCTTCGCGCCGAGACGCACCCAGCGGGCGAATCGTTGGCCGAACATCGCGCCAAGTTCGCGAGGCGCCACTTCGCGGCCGATCGACATGCCGGTACCGACGATGAAGATCTGCAGCAGCACATGCACGATGGTCTGCCAGACCGGCATGATTGCGCCACCGACGGCTTTCTTGACGGATGGCACTTCTGTGGTACGCGTGCGCAGCAGCCACCACATCACGGCCGCGATGGAGGCGCCGACCGTCACGGAGATCGCACGACGGATGGCGGGCACGTTGAACGGACCGGATTCATGCGCATTCTCGATGTATCCAAGCGCGAAACGTTCGACCTGGTACAGCATGAGCGTCAGCAAACCTGCGGCCGCGCCGATCGCGATGCCGACGACGGCCACCGCCGCGATCAGCGCCGGTATTCTGCCGATTTTCGGCTGCTGTTCCGCCTCGTCCTGCGATTGATCCGACACCATTGCCTCTCTCACGTTGTGTGTACCTCGTCTCCAGTCCGTCTCGTCATACGTGTTACCGCATCACCATCGTTCCACCGACGGCGGATTTATTCGCCAACATCCCCCACCAGAACATGAATTCCAATGTCAGTCACACAACTTGCGTCTGCATAGTGAACGGCCGATCAGGCTCGTCGTCCTCGGCAACAAGGCCGGCCACATCCGCCAAACACCATAAGGCGTACAGCGGCAGATTCATCGGCGGCAAATATATTGGAATATATAGCATTCAAGACACAAGATGCACAAAATAGACAATTTCAAAGGCTTGTTTTTGCACAAAACAGACGATTTCTGCCACAGCCAAAAGCAAGGAACCGGACCTCCACCATACCTTTCACCACCCACTGCCAGTACCGCCGTGGTGCCCGGCGAGGCATTCGGCGAGGAAGGGCAGGGATTCGTGCGATTGTCGTACGCCGGCGATGCGGATGAGTTGCGTAAGGGACTGCGTCGTATGTGCGATTTTGCGGAGAGGAATCGCTGACGCCGTCAGGTGCATGCCCGTCCTTCGTCGCGTTCACCCACTTTATTGTGTATGTTTACGATTTGTATAATCGTAAACATACACAACAAAATCATACGATGAAACGGCGGCACGTTGGACGGGGGATGGACTCCTAGCTATTCGAATGACTAGCCGTGCACAATAGCGCGTGAAGTCGGAGCCCATGACAACATCTACACTGTCATGAGCGCATAGGCAATCCGCCGTTCGACGTACTGACGAAATAGTTGGGATACTTGTCTGAATCGTAGGTTGCACATATGTGCAACTCCTAGACTGTTCGCGCTAGATACAGGCATACAGTATTCGTATCATACGCAACCAAGGTGGTGACATATGCTCAGCGAACCGGTGAAAGCATTATTTGAGTCCAACACCAACGCCCGTCATGCCGGCGACGCAGACAGACTCGCCAAAGAGCATAAGCCGAACGGAGTGCATGTACTGACGGATCTCCCATATGGCATTCCGGACCAACTGCGCAAATTGGACCTGTATCGTCCGGAAACACAACATGAACCTCTTCCGGTCATCATCGACTTCCATGGCGGGGGTCTCTACCATGGCGACAAACAAAATACCATGTGTCGCGATATGTATTTAGCGAAGTATGGGTTCGCCGTGGTCAATGCCAACTATCGGCTGGTCCCGCAAATTGGATTCCAAGGCCAACTACACGATGCGCTTGACGCAATTATCTGGACGAATGAGCACGCGCATGACTATGGCATGGATACGAATGCTCTGTTTCTGATTGGAGATTCCGCGGCCACCCTGCTTATCTTGTACCTCACCGCCGTACTCCATTCACCGGTCGTCGCGTCACAGCTTGGCATGAAGGAAGCCTGCGGAACCGCCCGCATCCTCGCCATTGCAGGATGCAGCGGCATGTATCGCTTCGAGGGAGGCGTGCATGGAACTGCAATGGGATACTATGCGGAAGGCTACTTTCCAACGCTGAAGGAACGAATTCGCATCTCCCCCTATCTTGATGTCGATCGCCTTGTAGTTGATGGCAATCTTCCGCCCTTCTATCTGCAGACCAGCACCGAGGATTATCTCGCGGACAACACTCTGGAATTCGCAAGAATCCTGCAATACCGCCATCATGATTATGAACTGCGATTACTCCCGAAAGGTCTTGACCACGCTCTCGTACACGACTTCGCAGTCAAGGAGGTCGGCCTGGAGCATAATGAGGAATCACAGCAAATCGTAAAAGAGGCGGCGACGTTCTTCAAACGGTACCGCCCAACGACCAGCTAGGAAAGGACGCTATGGAAGAACGGATTCGCTCCACCCGCTCCTCACTGGCAGTATTCGTAGGCTGCTGCGCCATGTCCTTCATCGGCTTCGCTCTCATCACCAACACTTCAGGGCTGTATTTCGACGCCATCAGCCGTGATTTACATGTGGGTCGAGCCAAGGTCAGCCTAACCGTATCGATTCGATTGATTTGCAGTGCCATCTCCATGGCCGCGTTCAGTCGCTTTTCACATCGCATTCGCTTGCGCCCCACACTTATCGGCTGCATTGGTATCTGCGCCGTGGGATTCCTGCTTTGCAGTCGGGCGTATGCCCTCTGGCAGTTCTATCTCGCATTCGCTGTGATGGGACTCGCCTATGTTATTCCGATAACGCTGATGCCACCCATTCTGCTTGCGGCATGGTTTCCCACTCATTTCGGCACGGTCCTTGGCATAACCGGCTGTTTGTCAGGATTGGGAGGAGCCATATTCAATCCTCTGATTTCGCACGTCATCGCGTCATATGGATGGCGATCGGCATATCTACTGACCGGTGCGATGCTGATGGTGCTGCTACTCCCCTGCTCCTACCTGCTTAAACCATATCCACATGGCAAGCTCGACACTGCGTCTGCCCCAAACGCCAAACCTGCGCATGATACACGGACGAAAAGCGGGCATCTCATCGGCATGCTTCGTTCACCGGCGTTTCTGCTGCTGTCAGCCGCCATGATTTTGTTGCAAATCGTATCCGGCATCAATCAGCATATTCCCGCGTACGGGATTTCCATCGGACTCACGCTTACACAGGCCGCTTGGGTGGTCACGGCCCGCATGATTGGAGCCAGCGTCGGCAAACTTGCCATAGGTTCGACGCTGGACCGTGTCAGACCGCAATTCGCAATCACGCTGTTTGCCGCCATCGGAACCACAGGATGGTTCAGTCTGCTTTTCGGAGCCAATATGGAAGTTGCGATCACTGCAAGTTTTCTGGCGGGAATCGGCCAATGCCTGCTCATGATTGCACTTCCCTGGAGCATACGCCGCGTATTCCCGGGAGATGATTATGCCCGCGCGCTGTCCGTCATCAACGCCACCGGCCAGCTGACCGTAGCCATCGCTACCACAGTTCATGGATTGATTTTCGACATGACCGGCGGATATGGAGCGTCATTGACGCTCAACGTGCTGTTGTACGTGCTGGCAGCAATTGCAATCATCACGGTGGCGCACGGGCATACCCAATCCTTCCAGCATCCTAACGGTGATTAGTCCATATCCAATAACAACTCAGCCATTCCCTGATTGGTAGCGAGTGCCGACATCAGTCCACCGACCAAGCATGCGTGCAGTGCCCGCGCACGCCACGTCTCCCAAGCGACTCCAATGACCAATGGAATGTCACGAAACCGTTCGAAATCGATGCTGATGGTGCGCTCACACAGACTGGTTCGCACATGATTGCCATGCATATCGATATGATGTCCGCAAATATGCCCGACCACTCCCTTTTCCTGCAACTCCCGTGCTACTGCAGCGTCTTCGAACGAATGGAAAATCCTCCCAGAATGCCCCTGCCGAATCGCTCCTACACCGACAATGGCGATATCGGCTCGGTTACCCAAAGCCAAAGTCATGGCAATCAGTTTCTCCGAACGCACAGCCTGCGCAACTTCCGCGGATCCCATAATCAACGGTGCAGGAAGCAACGAGTAAGCGCATCCCAGACGTTCTGCCATCATTCGGCAGATTTCCGGAGAATCAGTCAACGAGTTGGCGGAAGACAACGAACCCAGCATCTGAGTCACATGCGCACGAGGGTAGTCAAGGGGAGGCAAAGCTCTGATTGTCGCCGCCATCGGCGTCCCGGTCGATGTAACGATCAACGAATCCGGTTTGAGGTTTTCCACCAGCAGCTGCGCCGCACATTGAGGCACTAGCGTCGATGCGATGCTGTCATCGTATGAATATGCGACGCGTACCGTTTTCAACCCGTATTTGTTCCGAAGATTCTCCTCAAGGGATTGCAATCGTTGCAATGGGTGCCCGATGGTAATCTGTACGATTCCGGTTTCCCGTGCTTCGGTGAGCATGCGTGACACCGATGACCGCGAATAGCCGACCTCTCCGGCAATCTGCGATTGATTGAGTCCCTCGTCATAATACATCTGTGATACACGAATCAGCTTTTCGATATGCTGTCTGGTCTGCATCGACGAAAGCGCGGAATCTTTGAACATATGTGCATGTTATCTCCAGTGTCCATACGAACACGCGCGATAAGCATACGTTTTAAGCCCATCATCAACCGATACTCCGGTAAACCAGCAGTGTGGCGAACTGCACATATTCTCATTCACATCCCAATGTCATTTCATCCTCAAATTAGTCTATAACCGGCTCCAGGAAGAACCGGGCCCCGCGTTACCGAAGGATGATCTTCGGGTGACGCGGAAGGAACAGAGGGAGAAAAATACCATATCGAAAGTATGGCAATACTTGAAGCAGCATGCGTATGGCGCACTCACCATCGTTACGGTGTTGTTGTGCATTCTGGGCAGCTGCATCGCGAATCTGGCACAGACGGATTTCGGCAACGTCACCAAAGAGAATCTGACCATCGAAACATCATCCGGACATAGGCTCGGCATCAACATGCTCAAGCCCAAGACCGCCACCAACGACAAGCCGGCACCCACCATCGTGTTCGCACATGGCGGCAACGGTCTCAAGGAAAAGTGGGATCTATACCAGATCGAATGGGCACGTCGAGGCTTCGTCGTGTTCTCCTTCGATCTTTACGGACACGGCGACTCCGAGATTCTGAACAACACCGAATGGCTGGTCAACGGCCGTGGCCTGTATGACACGGTAAAGTACGCGACCACACTTCCATTCGTGGACAAGGACCAGATCGCCGTATCCGGCCAGTCCCGCGGAGGCAACACCATTCACGAGACGATCCTTCTTGACAACAAGGCCAAGAAGCAGCTGATCAAGGCCGTGCTGTACGTCAGCCGCGACGCCGTCTACAAAGACAACGAAACTCAGTCGTTCGGCTATGTGCCAGGCAAGACCACTTCAGCCCAGGCCGCCTCCAAGAATAACGGCGAGTACTTTAATTATTACGGCAATCGCAATGTAGGCATCATCGCCGGCAAATTCGACCAGTACTCCTTCAAGGAGACCGACAAGACGACCGGCAAGATGCTGCCGAATCCGGACTATCTCAAGCACAATAACGCCAAATCGTTCCTGAACTTCGGCATCACGCCTGACTCTTCGACTGCGGACGGCGTCAGCGGCAAGTACTATACGAAGAAGGTCGATGGCAAGGAAGCATTCCGTGTCATCTATCTGGAAAACGGCTTCCACACTTCGCAGCTCTTCCAGTCGTCTTCTACCGCAGCTGCCATGGAGTTCATGGTCAAAGCCTTCAATATGAACACCTCGTTGCAGTCGGGCGACCAGATCTACCAGTGGCGTATGATCGGCAGCACCATCGGTTTCATCGGCATGTTCATGTTCGCCGTGTTCTTCGCTCTGTGGCTCTCCCAGATGCCGCTCTTCAGGGGAACTTCTCGTGGCAATGCCGTCATGCGTATCGCGGAATCGCATCCGGGAACCAAGGCTTGGGCATGGGGCTGCCTTATCGTCAACACCCTGTTCGCCACCGTCAGCACGTTGTTCCTGTACTACAACGGCGTCGACACCCATATCGGCACATTCTTCAGGCAGGGGCAGGCACTGTTCGCAGGCTCCATGCTGGCGATTTCCTCTGTGTTCACCGCCATTGTCACCTACATCTGGTACCGCTGCTTCGCTAAGAAGAATGGTATGAACATCGATGAAATCGATTTGAAGACATCTGCTTTCAGCGTGTTCAAGACCATCATGCTGGCTCTCACCGTCACCGGCGGCACTCTGCTGTTGGTCTGGGGAGCGCAGTACTTCTTCAAGACGAACTTCTCGTTCCTGTACTGGGGCATCATGCCATTCGGCTCCTTCAAGATCGTGGACATGCTTAAGGTACTCCCGATCTTCCTGATTGGCTACGTGATTTCCTCCATCTTCATCAACTGCATGAACTACAACACTTCCTATGGCAAGAACAAGATCGTGAACATCCTGGTACTCGCTCTCGTCACCGCCGCCGTGCCGGCACTGGTGTCCGGCGCAGGCTGGGCCAAGTTCATGCTCACCGGTGTCAATGACCTGTTCGGTGCGGCCTACACCCGCATTCCGGACAGCATGTTCCTCACCGTATTCCTGCTGTTTATCACTCCGCTGACGGCTCGCGGCATCTATTCCAAGACCCGCAATCCGTACCTCGGTGGCATCATCAACGCGATTTTGGCCATGGTAATCACCTGCGTGAATTGCCAGGTCGTTTTCCCGGCCTGATCGCTAGATAGCACGGCATGACAAAGGGTGGTGGCTCATCGACTGAGTCACCACCCTTCTTATTTGCAAGGTACGCTACGCCTTCCAACGACATCAGGCGCGAAGCAGGCATGGAAAACCCGCCCGGAAAATCCGGGCGGGCAGGAAGAAAGGAATTCAGAATAGGGCTACTTGGCGGCCTCCTCGCTCTTGGCCGTCTCCTTGGACCCGCTCTTCGGCATGACCCAGAACTTGAGCAGCGGATAGCTGACGATCACGGCAAGCAAGGTGTTGACCACGGATGCGATCGTGCCTGCGATGCCGGCGTTCATGCCCCATCCCTGGCACAGACCGGTCACGTAGCCCGGCAGCACAAGGTTCACCACCACGATGATCACGGCGAGGATCACATACTTCCAAGCGGCGTCCTTGAAGCTGGAGTCGGACTTGAAGACCCACTTCATCTGCACGAAGAAGTTCACCACCTGCGCAAGCACCTCGGCAAGCAGGAAGGTGAGGAATCCACCCAGACCGTTGCCCTTGGTGTCATAGTTGAAGATCAGGAAGTGGAACGGCTGCGTGAGCCCCAAGCCGGAGATGAAGATGGCGGTGCCGATCCACGTCACCACGAAACGGGTGATGGTGGAGATGTTCGACAGCACATTGAACAGGATGAACTCCCAGATATTCGGATGATCCTTGATCCACTGGCGAATCGGTCCGGCCTTCTTCTCGCCGGCAGCGGTTTCGGCCGGCTTCGCAGCATTGTTGTCAGTCATGGTTCAGCTCCTTTGCGGTGCGCTTGTTGGCGGATTGGTTGCGGAAGAAGCCGGCGATCACGCCGCCCAATCCGCGGAAGGTATGCCCGTTGGCGATGTTCACGATGGCGTCGACCATCGCCGAGTCGACCATGCCTTGGGTCATCTTGCTCATGGCGCGAGGCGGCATGTTCAGGATGAACAGGGTGTTCAGATCCGGCGAGCCGGTCTTCTGGCGGATCTTCGCTTCGCGCTTGGTCAGCGTCTTGGCGACGGTACGCGCCACGAAGCCCTTGGAATCCACCCACGACATGA
>OLNT01001787.1_pt1 | contig 11228 bp, 7 predicted proteins | sample 1672641 | NCBI WGS metagenome assembly OLNT01 (sample SAMEA3136708, study PRJEB25190) | human gut metagenome
GCCGCCGGAGCGGTGCTTAAGCCGTAAGGCGGGAATTGTGCGGTGTTGCCATAGAATTCACACCCCCGCCGTGGATGCACAACTCCGCGGCGGGGGTGCGTTCTATACGCTGCCACTTGCCCCAAACCGGGGGATAGGCTATAATGAAGGAACCAAACAAAAGGAGCATTTTTGCATGAACATCCGTCCCGCGCAGCCCGGTGATTTGCCCGCGCTGCTTGAAATATTTGCCCATGCCCGCGCTTTTATGGCACAGACCGGCAACCCCACCCAGTGGCCCGCTACCTACCCCGGCGTAGAGCTGATGCAGCAGCAGATCGCCCGCGGCGTCTGCTATGTTCTGGAGGGTAATGCCCGCCCGGAGGCAACGTTCTGTTACATTCCCGGCCCGGAACCGACTTATGCCGAAATCTATGATGGTGGCTGGCCGGATGATGCTCCCTATGCTACCATCCACCGCATGGCATCGGCCGGGCGGGTGCATGGGGCGGCGGCAATCTGCTTTGCCTGGTGCGCGGCCCGCGGCCTGCCCCTGCGCGCCGATACCCACGCGGACAACAAAGTAATGCAGCACCTGCTGGAGAAAAATGGCTTTGTGCGCTGCGGCAATATTACACTGGCAGATGGAACTTCCCGCATTGCCTACCATTGCACTGTGCCGCCGCGCGGGGGCAAACAGCAAACTGTTGCCCAGGCCGCCGCAGCGCTGGCCCAGGCAGCCAAAGCTCTGCCCAAACCAGCCGACGGCCCGCTGCTGGTTGCATTGGATGGCCGCTGCGCCGCGGGCAAAACCACCATTGCCGCCCAGATGGCCCGGCAATACGGCTGGGGTGTGGTGCACTTGGATGACTTCTTTTTGCAGCCGATCCAGCGCACCCCCCAGCGCATGGCGGAGCCCGGCGGCAACCTGGACCGAGAACGCCTGATTGCCGAGGTGATGGAACCCCTGCGCGCCGGGCAGCAGGGGAGCTACCGCCTGTTTGACTGCCGCACGATGGCGCTTGTCCCCGGCACTGTACCGCTGCCCCAGACGCCGATCATTTTGTTGGAAGGTTCCTACTCCTGCCACCCGGACCTGTGGAATTACTGCGCCTTGCACGCCTTTGTGGATGTGGAGCCTGCCGAGCAGCTGCGCCGCCTTGCCGCGCGCGCCCCGGAAAAGCTGGAAGATTTCAAAACCAGATGGATTCCCAAAGAGGAAACCTATTTTGCACATTTCCAGATCCCGGAACGGTGCGAAGTGAAGGTATAATTACGGCACGTTTTGTAAGACCCTGCCGGCCTATAAAATGCTGTCAGGGGGGGATGCCCTTATCCCGCCACGAAAAATCATAAATGGTTTGCTGTGCACCTAAAAAATATTTGCAGGGGACGATGCTTGCATCGCCCCGGAGTGTTTGTCCGGTGAGGAACATTTGAAAGAATGCGTTGCTTATTTTGGGCGGCGGGCGCACACTGTGCGCCCCCTACGGGTGGCATACACATCCCAATATAATATAATAAAACCAAAAATCCCGGCACGATTTTCATTCCAAAATCATGCCGGGATCTTTATTATTCTATGCGAAGCCGATTAAAGTTTTTCGCCGAAGCCTTTTTTCAAAAAGGCTGGAAAGGCAAACTTAAAATCAACCCTTGCTCTTTTTGCTGGTGGCCTTCATGCGCAGGTCGTGGTCCAGGATGCGCTTGCGGATGCGCAGGTTCTCCGGAGTAACTTCCAGCAGCTCGTCCGGTGCCAGGAATTCCAGGCAGCCTTCCAGGCTGAACTTGGTCACGGGAATCAGGCGCAGAGCATCGTCACTGCCGGATGCACGGGTGTTGGTCAGGTGCTTGGTCTTGCACACGTTGACGGTGATGTCCTCACCGGTCGGGGTGTAGCCAACAACTTCGCCCTCGTAAACCTTTTCGCCTGCGGTCACAATCAGGGTGCCGCGCTGCTGGGCGTTGAACAGACCGTAAGTGACGGCATCGCCGGTATCAAAGCTGATCAGGGAGCCGCTGGAACGGGTGGCAATGGGGCCGCACCATTCTTCGTAACCATCAAAAATGGTGTTCATGATGCCTTCGCCGTGGGTGTCGGTCAGGAACTGGCTGCGGTAGCCAAACAGGCCGCGGCTGGGCATACGGAACTCCAGACGGGAACGGTTGTTCATCATCTGCATGTTCATCAGGATGGCCTTGCGGGCGCCCAGAGCGGTCATAACGTTGCCCTGATAGGTTTCCGGCACGTCAATCACAACGCGCTCCATGGGCTCCATGGTCTTGCCGTTCTCCTCGTGGGTCAGAACATGCGGGGGGCTGACCTGCAGTTCGTAACCTTCGCGGCGCATGGTCTCAATCAGGATGGACAGGTGCATTTCGCCACGGCCCATTACGCGGAAGGAATCGTTGGTGGCGGAATCTTCCACACGCAGGGCAACGTCCTTCAGCAGCTCGCGCTGCAGGCGGTCACGGATCTGGCGGCTGGTGACGTACTTGCCTTCCTTGCCGGCAAACGGGGAATCGTTGACGGAGAAGGTCATCTCAACGGTAGGATCGTTGATCTTAACAAAGGGCAGCGGCTCAACCTTGCTGGGGTCGCACACGGTGTTGCCGATGGAAATATCGGGCAGACCGGCAAAGGCAACAATATCACCGGCAGCGGCCTGCTCAATGGGCTCGCGGCCGTTTGCCTTAAAGTCAAACAGCTTGGTGATGCGGCCGGTCATGTGCAGGTCGGGGTTGTGCCAGTCGCAAACCTGAACAGCCTGGCCAACCTTGATGATACCGTTCTGCACGCGGCCAACGCCCATGCGGCCCACAAAGTCGTTGTAGTCCACGCTGGAAACCAGCATCTGCATCGGGGCTTCGGGTTCACCCTCCGGCGGGGTAACGTACTTCAGGATGGTATCAAACAGCGGCTTCAGGTCGGTGCCGTTTTCGGGGTGGGTCCAATCATAGCTGGCGGTGCCGTTACGGCCGGAGCAGAACACCATCGGGCTGTCCAGCTGCTCGTCGGTAGCGCCCAGGTCCATCAGCAGCTCCAGGATCTCGTCAATAACTTCCTTAATGCGGGCGTCGGGACGGTCGATCTTGTTGACGGCAATGACCAGGGACAGATTTTGCTGCAAAGCTTTCTGCAGAACAAAACGGGTCTGGGGCATGCAGCCTTCGGCTGCGTCAACCAGCAGCAAAACGCCGTTGACCATTTTCAGCACGCGTTCTACCTCGCCGCCAAAGTCGGCGTGGCCCGGGGTGTCAACAATGTTGATCTTGACGCCGTTATAGACGCAGGAGCAGTTCTTTGCCAGGATGGTGATGCCGCGTTCACGCTCGATGGCGCCGGAGTCCATCACACGCTCAGCAACCTGCTGATTGGAGCGGAATGCGCCGGACTGCTTCAGCATCTGATCCACGAGGGTGGTCTTGCCATGGTCAACGTGGGCGATAATGGCAATATTGCGAAGATTTTCTTGGATCATAACCTACGATACCTCTTTATACTTTCAAAATCTGGGGTTTGGTGCACGAATATAGGCTGCGGCAGGGGCTAACATCCCAACTGCAGCACACTTATACTATATTGTACGGCACCATGATGAAATTGTCAAGAATCGTAAATTGTTTTTTCTTATGGTATAATTAAAAATAATCGTGGGGAATTGCGCGGTTTTCTGGTTATTCTACCAACAACATGGTTTGCGGTAAATAACCCAAAAGAGGGGAAAGGCCGCTGCATATACCCTTTGCATTGATTGGGAAAGGGAAGAACTATGCCAAAGACACGCCGTAAGGTCAACATCATTGGTCACCGCAACCCGGATACAGACTCTATCTGCTCTGCGCTGGCCTATACCTACCTGAAAAACCAGCTGGGGGATGCTGTGTACGAAGCCCGCCGTGCCGGGCAGATCAACCGCGAAACCGCCTTTGTGCTCAAGCATTTTGGGGTGGAGCCGCCGCGCCTGTGTACCGATGTCAGCCCCCAGGTGAAGGACATCGACATCCGCGAGCAGCCCGGCATTGATAAGGAAATGAGCATCCGCGCCGCATGGAGTATGATGCGCGACACCGAGATTGATACCTTGTGCGCCATTGACGAGGATAAAGAACTGCTGGGCCTGATCACCGTTAAGGACATTGCCAATGCCAATATGGACCTATTTGATACTGAGGTTCTGGCAAAATCCAAGACGAGCTACAAAAACGTGCTCAGCACCCTGGAAGGCGAAATGCTGCTGGGCGACCCCGATGCCTGCATTACCTCCGGCCGCATTTTTATTGGCACCAGCCCGGAAATTATGGATGGTGCCGTGAACCCCGGCGATATTGTGCTGGTGTCCAACCGGTACGAAGTGCAGATGTGCGCCATTGACTGTGGCGCCGGTGCCATTGTTGTCTGCTGCGGCTCTGCTGTGCCGCGTACCATTTTGGCCCGCGCACAGGAAAAAGGATGCATTGTCATTACCACCCCGTTTGATACGTACGCCGCCGCCCGCCTGATTTCCACCGCCGCCCCGGTGCGCCACTTTATGCGCAGCAAGAACCTGTTGGAATTCAGCGTGAATACTGCAGTGGAAGACGCCCGCAAGGTCATGGCCAATGTGCGCCACCGCTATTTCCCCATCCTGGATGCCAATGGCAAATATTGCGGTGTCATCAGCCGCCGTAATTTGTTGAACGTGCACCGCAAGCAGGTCATTATGGTGGACCACAACGAGCGCGGTCAGGCTGTGGATGGTCTGGAGCAGGCGGAGATTCTGGAGATCATCGACCATCACCGTCTTGGTGCACTGGAAACTGCCGGGCCGGTGTATTTCCGCAACGAGCCGGTTGGCTGCACCGCTACTATCATCAGCCGCATGTATGAAGAGCACGGTATAGAGATCCCACCCCAGATTGCAGGCCTGCTGCTTTCCGCTATTCTGTCGGACACGCTGATGTTCCGTTCGCCTACCTCCACGCCGCTTGACCAGCACATTGCCGAAAAGCTGGCCAGGATCGCGGGCGAGGAGATCCCCACCTATGCGGAGCAGATGTTTGAAGCCGGAGCCGACCTGACGGGCCGCACGGCGGACGATGTGTTCTTCTCTGACTTTAAGGTATTCAGCCGCGGCGATGCCAAGTTCGGCGTTGGCCAGGCTATTTACATGACCTCCAACTCCCGCTCGGCGGCAGAAGCGCTCATCACGCCATTTTTGCCGGAAGCACTGGCCCAGGCCGGTGTGCCCATGGTGTTCTTTATGTGCACCGATATGCGTGCCCAGGCCACAGATCTGCTGTTCTGCGGCCAGCAGGCGGAAGAAATTGTGCGCAGCGCATTCCATGTGGAAACCAAGGACGGCAAAGCTGTGCTGCCCGGGGTTGTCAGCCGCAAAAAGCAGCTGATCCCCCCGCTGATGGCGGCATTGCAGGCACTGCAAGCGTAAGTTAGGAGTTAGGAAGTAGGAGATAGGAGTTATCTCAATTAGGGCAATACCGCATAATTCTAAGTGCCGCACCTCGCTCGCCGTATCGGCACTTAGAATTATGCGGTATTGCCCAAGACTCTTTAACGCAAAATCCGGCTGTGTTTGTAGAAATAGACTAAATTTTCGACTTTTCAGATACACCCTAATTAAAATTAACGCTTTTTTCACCTTTTGACGTTGAACACGGTGTATAATAATCTAATACATTGTATAATGCAACGATAAGTCTCAAAAGTAAAAGGAGGACAAACCATGGGTGAGTATGCGGCAATCGAAAAAGAAGCCAAGCTGTTTACAGAACTGTGTGTGCATAACGATGCCATTGATCCGAATCTGTTTGATGAGTTCGGTGTAAAACGCGGCCTGCGCGATAAGGACGGCAACGGTGTGCTGGCCGGGATTACCAATATTTCCCGCATTGATGCGTTTGAAATGCGTGACGGCGTTAAAACCCCCTGCGATGGCAAGCTGTGGTACCGCGGGTATAACGTGTATGACCTGATCCGTGGTTTGCGCGGCAAGCGCTATGGCTTTGAGGAAGTTGCCTACCTGCTGCTGCTTGGCGATCTGCCCAATGAACAGCAGCTGCATGAATTTACCGACTGCCTGACCAAATGCCGTGCCCTGCCCAGCAACTTTGTGCGGGACGTTATCATGAAAGCCCCCAGCAAGGATCTGATGAACAGCCTGACCCGCAGCGTGCTGACCCTGGCTTCTTATGATGATTCGGTGGGGGATAACAGCCTGCAGACCCAGATGGAGCAGTGCATCAAGCTGATCAGTGTCTTCCCCATGCTGGCGGTGTATGGCTACCATGCCTATAATTACTACCTGAATGACGGCAGCATGTACATCCACCGCCCGCGGCCGGAGCTTTCGGCGGCAGAAAACCTGCTGCAGATGCTGCGCCCCGACCAGCAGTATACCCCGCTGGAAGCCCATGTTCTGGATATTGCTCTTCTGCTGCACATGGAGCACGGCGGCGGCAATAACTCCACTTTCACCACCCGCGTGGTCACTTCTTCGGGGGCGGATACCTACTCGGTCATTGCAGCGGCGCTTTCCAGCCTGAAGGGCCCCAAGCACGGCGGCGCGAACATCAAGGTCATGGAGATGATGGACGATATCCGCGCCCATGTTTCCGATGTGACCGATGAGGACGAAATGCGCGCCTACATCGGCAAAATTGTAGATAAAGAGGCCTTTGACCATAAGGGCCTTGTGTACGGCATGGGCCATGCGGTCTACTCTCTGTCGGACCCGCGCGCGGTGGTGTTCAAGAGCTTTGTGCAGCAGCTGGCCATGGCCAAGGGCCGCAAGGCGGACTTTGACTTTTACAACACGGTGGAGCGCCTGGCCCCGCAGGTGATTGCCGAAAAGCGCCATATCTATAAAGGCGTTTCCACCAACGTGGACTTCTATTCCGGCTTTGTCTACAACATGCTGGGCATCCCCGTGGAACTGTATACCCCCATGTTCGCTGTGGCTCGTGTGGTCGGTTGGAGCGCCCACCGCATGGAAGAGCTGGTCAATGTGGATAAAATCATTCGCCCCGCGTACAAAAGTGTTATGGCAACCAGAGATTACCTGCCGATGGAAAACCGCGGCTGATTTCAGCCTTGCACTGGCGGGCCAGACCTGTTAAAATTATAGCGTAAGCATTTTGGGCATAGCCGCAAAGGCTGTGCCTTTTTTGTGGTATATCAGTAGGAGGAATCCCCATGAACGAAACACAGGTATCCCAGCTGCCGGTTTATGCCGGGAATGACCTTGGTGCAGTGTGGCGCAGCAGCGCTACGGCATTCCGCCTGTGGGCCCCCACGGCGTGCAGCGCGGCGCTGCACCGCTTTGCTACGGGCACGGACGCAGAGCCGGAAGCTGCCGACCTTGGCACCCTGGCCATGCAGCGCAGTGAGGGCGGCACCTGGTACCTGGAATTGGCGGGTGACCTGGCCGGGCAGTATTACCAGTATGAGCTGCAGTTCCCGGATGGAACCTCCACCGTTACAGCGGACCCATACGCCCACGCAGCCGGGGCAGGGGGCACCCGCAGCATGGTGCTGAACCAGGCCGCCGCCGTGCCGGACGGCTGGCAGAAGGATGAACGCCCGGCTATCCCCGCCCATGCCCGCAGCGTGTGGGAGGTGCATGTGGCGGATTTTACCGCCGACCCGGCCAGCGGCGTGCCGCAGGCTTACCGCGGCAAGTTTATGGGCTTTACGGTGGACGGCACCACCCTGAACGGGGACGGCGTACACCCCACCGGGCTGAACTACCTTAAGCGGCTGGGTGTGACCCATGTGCAGCTGCAGCCTATTTTTGACTTTGCCACGGTGGACGAAGTGAGCGGCGAGGACTACAACTGGGGGTATGACCCGCTGAATTATAACCTGCCGGAGGGCAGCTATGCCACCGATGCGTTCCACGGCGAGGTGCGCGTGCGGGAATGCCGCGCCATGGTGCAGGCCCTGCACAGCGCAGGGCTGGGCGTGGTGATGGATGTGGTGTACAACCACACCTATTATTCCTACAGCTGGCTGGAACGCACGGTGCCCGGCTACTGGAACCGCCGGTGGGAAAACGGAAGCCTGACCAACGGCTCCGGCTGCGGATGTGACCTTGCCAGCGAGCGCACGATGGTGCGCAAGTATCTGGTGGATTCCTGTGTGTACTGGGCCAAAGAGTACCATATTGACGGGTTCCGCTTTGACCTGATGGCTCTGCACGATGTGGAAACCATGAACGCAATCCGCGCTGCGCTGGATGCCCTGCCCGGCGGCGAAGATATCCTCATGTACGGTGAACCGTGGCAGGGCGGCAGCACCCGCATGGAACACGGCGCGATCCCCGCCAACAAACAGGCGGCGGGCCTGCTGGACAGCCGCATTGGATTTTTCTGCGATAACACCCGCGATGCCATCAAGGGCGGGGTGTTCAATGCGGGCAGCGCAGGCTACATCAACGGCGATATGCACTGTGGGTATCAAGTGCTGCATTCTATCCCGGCGTGGCGCGGCGGCCAGGCGGATTTTATGCCCCAGGCATCGGGCCAGGTGGTGCAGTATGTTTCGGCCCATGATAACTATACCCTGTGGGATAAGCTGAAATGCGTGGCCCGCCGCGGGGATTATGCCGCGCCGGATGCCGATTTGCTGGCCCAGAACCGCATGGCGGCGGGTATTTACCTGACCTGCCAGGGTCTGCCGTTCATGCAGGGGGGCGAAGAGTTTGCCCGCACCAAGCATGGCGACCACAACACCTACCGCGGCCCGCTGGAGCTGAACCGCCTGGATTGGACGCGCGCCGCCCAGCTGGAGGAGCTGGTGCAGTATTATCACGGACTGTTGGAAATCCGCAAGGCGTATCCGGAGCTTTCCGGTATGGCGGGGGATGCAGAACCCTGCATTCTGTCCCTGCCGGGGTGGCTGATCGGCTTTGTGCCAGAGCGCCGGGACGAAAGCCTGCCAGGGCGGCTGGCCGTTTATTATAACCCGGAGCGCACCCGCCAGTGGGCGGCCCTGCCTGCCGGGAGCTGGCGCTATCTGTGCGATGGTACCCGTGCCGCCGCCGAACCTTTTGGCCCCGCCTGCCGCAATGCCATCGAACTCGCCCCCGTCAGCGTGACGATTTTGAAGGTGGAATGAGTTTACGGGTTTTTTGTTCCTTCTTTGAAAAGAAGGAAGCAGAAACTTTAATAACGGGCCGTGCCGAATATCTCACCCCATCACCCGCAAGGCGACGGGCGCACAATATACGCCCCTACGAATAGAATCGCGGCACATCACGAAAAATGCAGCCATTATTCTTTCCAAAACAAACACAAGGCCCGGTGCATCTTAAACCATGCACCGGGCCCTGCCTTATCTCCAATTCCTAATTGCTAATTTCTCATTTCTAATTAAAAACGAAAACTCCTCCCGTCTAACTTACCTCATCGCTTCTTCATACTTTCTCACAATGTCTTTCAGCGCCTCAAGGCCAATGGTGTAATCCTCCGGCGTGTCCAGCGAATGGTTGCCGCCCTCCACAAAATAGGTAGTGATGGCGGGGTCATCCTCCAAAGCACGGCGCAGCGCGGCACCGCCCAACGGGTCCGCGGTGCCGGTGGCGTGCCAGGCGGGCATCCCGGCGTAAAGCGGGGCATACTCCCACGCAAGGGGCGTTAATTGCAGCAGGGTCACATGGTATTCCGGGTGGGCCTTTACCCAACCGGCGGCCACCATCGTGCCAAAGCTCTTGGCAATGCAGATGTACCGGTCATATCCGGCAGGGATCTGCGTCATGGCGTCCTGCGCGGCGCCTGGGTAGCTTTTGGCGGCGCTGGCCTGCGACGTTTCCTCGTGGGGGAACAGCTGGCTGTACTGCACCACCATGCAGTCCAACCCCTGCCGGCGGGCAACCTTGGCGGCATAATACAGCAGCGGTTTGTCCGGCCCGTAGCCAAAGCCGGGGAACAAAACAACCAGCTTTTTCTCGTTCTGCATCACTTTACAAGCACCACATAGTTTTCTTTGCGCGGGGCAGGGGCCTTTTTGCCGCCCTCGGCAGCATAACCCAGGATGCAGTTGCCCACGCCGCGCAGGTTTTCGGCATTGGGCACACCCCACTTTTTCAGCAGGGCCTGGCCCTCGGCGGTTTCAAACATTTCCTTTGCGCGGTGGATCCAGCAGGCGGAAAGCCCTACGCTCTCGGCGGCGTTCAGCATGTTGCCCATCACCAGGCTGCCGTCCTCCACACAGGTGGGGATGGTTTTATCCACCAGCACAACGGCAACGCAGGGCGCACCATAGAATGGGTCGCCATTGCCGCCCATCGCGGCGGCGTTCATCTTGCTCAAAGTATCGCGGTCGGCCTTGTTCTGTATGCAGACAATCACCGGGCTCTGGCGGCCCATGCCGGTGGGGGCCCAGGTGCCGGCTTCCAGCACGGCATTCAGCTCTTCGTCGGTGATCTGCTCCGGCTTATAGGCACGGCAGCTGCGGCGGTTTTTGATGGTTTCCAAGGTTTCGTTGGTCATAGCAATTCCCTCCCTTAAAACATGTGCCTTTATTGTATCACAAGACAGGCCGGAGTGTAAAGAAATTCCCTGCAGAGACGGTTTTGTTGCGCGTAAACGTTATCGTTGCGGGAATCATGTCAAAATGCACAATAAAACGTAAAAAGATTATGGAAAAGCATTCTTGCTGCCAAAGGACAAATACGCTATAATAGGGCTACCAAACTGGAAAGGAGTCGTGCTCTATGGCAAAGGCATCGCAGGCAGTCATTCTGGAAAATGAATTTTATATCATCAAAGCCCCCAATGGAAAGGTACTGGAAGTAAAGAACTTCAACACCGAGAACGGCGCGGCCATCCAGCTGTGGAGCTATGCGGGCCATCCGTGGCAGCAGTGGCAGTTTGTGGACGCGGGCGAGGGACGCTGGCGCATCCAGAACCGCTTTACCGGCAAGATGATCGATCTGGCACTTGGCGGCGTGGTGGAGGGCACATGGCTGCACCAGTGGAGCCGCACCAGCGGGCTGAGCCAGTGCTGGGCACTGGAGCCCACCCGCAGCGGGCGCACCCGCATCCGCAATGTGCTGGCGGATAAATACATCGACCTTGTGGGTATGAACACCTCCAACGGCGCACAGGCCCAGATCTGGAACTTTGTGGCCGGCGGCAATCAGGAGTGGACGCTGGAACGCATCGATCCGGACACCGCCCAGAGCGGCCGCCGCGCTGAGGAGGCCAAAGACCCGCAGCCCACGCCCAGCCAGCGCAAGCATCAGAACGAC
>OLNT01001791.1_pt1 | contig 11222 bp, 10 predicted proteins | sample 1672641 | NCBI WGS metagenome assembly OLNT01 (sample SAMEA3136708, study PRJEB25190) | human gut metagenome
TGCTGCTCTTGGAAATCTTCGGGCATCTCGTAGACGTACTCGGGGCCGGGTTGCTGCGGCCCGGACTGCTGCGGCCCGGGCTGCTGCGACTCGCCCTGGGGTCTCCCCCAGCTGTCGTACGGCCTCTGGCCGCCCGTTCCCGGACTCTGCGGATTCATGGAACAACCCCTAACGCGCCCGCGCAGCCAGCGGATCGCATCAAAGCCGCCGAACCGCGCATCTCTTGTTTCCCCGCCATCTTACCACGCTCCCGCGACCTCGCTCCCCACCCGCACGGAATGCGCACCACCTTTAAGTTTCCCAAGCACGAAGAGCGACCGACGGGGAACAACATAAGGACGCCAGCCGCCGCCTGCGGAACCCGTTATATTCCAAAACGCCCCAGTCGGTTGACGAACAAGGGGGGTTCTGCACGAGATCTCGAGTTATAAGCGTCACCAAGAAGCGATAGCTCTTATAGGCTATTGTTATTCGATATATTATTGTCAAAATGCCGCTTCCCAAACTTCCCGAGACGCTTATAACTCGCGATCTCGTGCAGAAACAACCTCTGTCGGCGACAAACAACTTGTCTCATCGCCGTATTCTTAGGGAACCTTCATCAGCGTGAGCCCTCAAACGAACCAAAAACGCAGAAAGGAACCCAGCAATGCTCAACGAACTCACGCCCAACGACACGTTCTGCGACTATTACCAGCAGTGGGTGGCCATGTATAAGGAAGGGGCCGTGCGCGATGTCACGCTCAGCAAGTACCGGCTCACCTGCGCTTGGCTGCAACGGCTCATTCCCCTGCTGACCCTCGCGGAACTCAACCGCATCACCTATCAGAAGCTGCTGAACGAGTATGCCGTCAGCCACGAACGGCAGACGACAATGGATTTCCACCATCAGCTGAAGGGCGCCGTCCTCGATGCTGTCGATGAGGGTCTGGTAGAGCGCGACCCAACGCGCAAGGCCATCATTAAGGGCAAATCCCCGCGCGCCAAGAAGCAGAAGTACCTCAACCAATTCGAGCTGCACCGGCTTCTGAACGACCTCGACCTGGGGCCCGAGGTGAGCTGGGACTGGCTCATCCTCCTCATTGCGAAAACGGGGCTGCGGTTCTCCGAGGCCATTGCGCTGACACCCGACGACTTCGAGTTCAGCCGCCAAGTCGTCTCGGTCAACAAGACCTGGGACTACAAGACGGGAACTGGCTTCGTCCCAACGAAAAACCGATCTTCCGTGCGCAAGGTGCAGCTCGATTGGCAGCTGGTCATCCAGTTTTCCGAACTCACCAAAAGGCTTCCCCACGATGAGCCGATTTTCGTGGAAGGAAAAGTCTACAACTCCACGGCGAATAGCGTGCTGGAGCGCCACTGCAAGCGCGCCGGCGTGCCCGTCATCTCCGTGCATGGACTGCGCCACACCCACGCATCGCTGCTCCTGTTCGCTGGCGTCTCCATCGCCAGCGTCGCCAAGCGTCTCGGACACGCCAGCATGAATACCACCCAGAAGACCTACCTGCACATCATCCAAGAGCTAGAGAACCAGGATGTCGACCTCGTGATGCGCTCAATCTCCAGCCTCATCTAGACCCCCGCACGCTCACGCTGATGAAGGGCGATGAGCGAGTCGAGCTTGGAGAAGAGCGTTCCAATGCGGGATTGCTCGCGCGCGTCCGGCAGCAGAATTCGAGTATCGTTGATCGCGCTCTTCGACAAACTGGGTAATCCGGTCGATTCATCTTTCGCTTTCCAATTGATTCGTAGAAAGCAGCTTAGTGCGAATTCGATATCTATTCCAATTTTCGGAATTGCATAAAACAGCGTGTCAACCGTCCAAAATGGCGCATAAAGCTTGTAGGGCTGATCGATCGTTCCTTTTCGCCCGATCCCGATGGCATCTTCGTTTTTTGAAAGAGCTTCGTTGACGTACGTCATCAAACCGCCTGTCCCGTAAACCGGAATCAAGCCTGGTTTCAAATGCTTGTAGTCTCTTCCACTGCGAACATCAACCACTTCCCCCAACCTACGCTGTTCCCAAGTTGTTGCGAATCTCCTGCGGCCTCTTCGTATTTGAGCTTTTTGCATCATCTCAGCAGGCATCTGCTAATGATTGGGAACAGCGTAAGGTCGGGGAAATCTTGCAGATTGCGTTTCGAGCCGTCGACCTAGAAGACGATAAGAAGTACCAGCTCGTAACTGTTAAAAGACGAAACGAAGGTATCGTGGAACGAGCCCGTATGGCCGGTAGAGATATTCTGGTCAAGAGCTACCAAGAGATCCTCGCAGGCGATTTCGTCATTTCGAAACGCCAGCTCGTACACGGAGGCAATGGCCTGGTTCCACCTCATTTATCCAGATCAATCGTTTCAAATGAGTACTTAGTTATCGAAGAAAGTAAGGACATTTCAACTGAATTTTGGGCGCTCATTTCTCGAACGAAGTCCATGTATCGGCAGTACTTCCTAAGCTCTTTCGGCGTGGATATCGAGAAGCTAGTTTTTGATGTTCAAGATTGGAAGAAGCGCGAGATCACTCTTCCAAAAAGGAGAGAGCAAGAAAAACTGGAAACTCTCTTCCAGAAGCTGGACTCGCTCATCGCCCTTCATCAGCGTGAGCGAGTCGAGGCGTGCCTATAGGTCGAAACCACCTTCTAAGACGAATCGCCTCAAAAGATTGTCGGCACGCATGCGCACTTTGAATGCGGGAATCGGAGCGCCTTCGAGAGCCGAGAAGTACTCGCGCGCACGAACCGCATCCAGGCTGTCAATCAACTTGTCGAATCGACCGAACTCGTTGAGGCTTTCCTCATCCGCGCCTGCCACAAGCAGCTCTGACAGAATTGCCGCATCCACGCCGAGCAGGCTGCTCGCCCGCCCGATCTGGACATTCTTGGCATGACGCTGGTACTCCGTCACATAATCGCGGAACGTCTTACCCGGATCGACGTACACGTCTCCGCTCTGAACGTCGTGGATGAACAGGTTCGCGTACTTCTGCTCCTCCTGGCTCAGGCTGGCGAAGCTCTTGTGCAGCGCCGCCAGAGCCGCCTCGGTCGCCTCAGCCTCGGAGCCTTCCAAATCGAGCTGCTTGAGCCACTTGGTGAAGTTGGCATTCATGTAGTCGGTGTCGATCTTAGTGGTGTCTATCTCCATGAGATGCCCGCTGAGATCGTAGGGGATATCCGCTCCTCCCCTTTCACGGCCACCGCCTCCGGCAAGCTCTTTGTAGCGCTGCGCAAACGTCAGGTAATCTGTCTCATCGTAGGGAACGGCAACTACCTCGTACAATTCGCTACGCTCTGCACCACATTCGTCCTCGCAGGCTCCCACTGCGATCGCCTCTTCCACAACACCATCCCCCACGGGGAACTGGTACTCCGACTCGTCCCAGCGGAAGCCCTGCACCTTCGCCGCCTCGAGGAGCGCATTGAAGGACCGGAACAGCTGCGCGAATTTGTTGCGTGCCTCCGAGCTGTCCGGCAGCTTCGACAGATCGCCCGCGCCGTTGTCCTCGAACAAGCCGATCATATCTTCGAAGACCAAGTTCATGGCAAGCAGGTTCTCGCGCAGCTTGGGCACGAACAGGCCGAAGGGCTTGTCGCCGGAGTAGAGGCTGATGGCCTCCTCGATGTTCTTTCGCATAGTGTGCGGGCGCCGGTAGTAGCGAATGGTGCCGTGGGGCTTCTCCGACTCGTTGAACAAGCGGTTCGTTCGGCTGAACGCCTGGATGATCATCTCGTAGCGCAGCATCTTGTCCAGATACAGCGTGTTGATCCACTTCGAGTCGAAGCCCGTCAGCATCTGATCAACCACGATCAGGATGTTCACGCACTTCTCGGGCGTCTTCTCGATTCCCAGGTAGGGCCGCTTGTGCGCCAGCCGGTTGGAGACATCGGTCTTGAACGCCGACCACGTCGGCAGCGCGAACTCCATGCCGAAACGCTCGTTGTAGTCGGCAATGACCTCCTCAAGTGCCTCCTCCTTGATAAGCGACCGGTCGATCTTCTCCTGCTCGTTGTCGATCGAAGGATCCACGAGCACCGTCGTCATCAATTCGGGCGTCGTCTCCTTGAACAGATGGTAGTAATCGAGCGCCTCGGGGATGGAATGGGTGGCGAAAATCGCGTGGAACTTGCCGAAGCGGCTCAAGGTGGGCCAGTGCTTCACGATGTCGGCCACCACCTGTCGCTGATGCTCGGTCACGTCGCGCTGGTCAGCCGTGCCGTACTGGCTTTCCGGCACTAGGCTCTCAACGCCGTGGCAGCGGTTGCCCATCTCGTCGAGGAAGGGGGCCATGGGCATCTCTTCCATGATCTGATAGTACACGCGCTCGCGGCGCGGGTCGCCCATTACCTCTTCCACAGATTTCGCCTTGGCCTCATCCAGGGCCACGGCCTGGCGCAGATCGAACTCGGGGTAGGTGGCCACTGGGCACGTGTCGAAGCCGAGCACATTGCCGTCGCGGATGCCGTCGGCGATGCTATAGCGGTGCAACTCGTCGCCGAACACGTCGGTGGTGGTGCTCAGCTTCTTGCGGTTCTCCTCGTGAATGGGCGTGCCGGTGAAACCGAACATCAGCGCCCCAGGAAACACCCGCTTGATGGTCTCCATGTTCTTGCCGAACGTCGAGCGATGGCACTCGTCCACAATGAACACGATGCGCTTCTTGCGAATCGCCTCCAGGTCGCGGGCGCTCATGGCATCCTCGTCGATGTTGCCCATCTTCTGAATGGACGTGACGATGAGCGTATCGGAGGGATCGCTGCTCTTCAGCTTCGCCTTCAGGACATCGGTGCTCTCCGTTTTCTGAACGGTCTCGGAATCGTTGGCGAAGGAGCGGTACTGCTCCAGCGACTGGGTGCCCAGCTCGATGCGATCGACCAGGAACACCACCTTGTCGGCGTCCTTGGAGTTGGCGATGAGCTGGGCACACTTGAAGCTGGTCATGGTCTTGCCGCTGCCCGTGGTGTGCCAGACGAAGCCGCCTTTCAGGCCCTTGGTTCCCCACAGTTTGTCGCGGTCGATCACCGTCACGCGGTCGGAGATGCGGCTGGCTGCATAGTACTGGTAGCTGCGCATCACCTTCAGCACGCCGTCGGAGCTGTCGGCCACCGTGTAGTAGCCGATGAGCTGATGGGCCATGGGTATGCTCAGCAGGTGCTTCACCACATCGCTCCACTGGTTGATGGGGTTGTTGTTGAAGTCGGCCCAATGGAATTGGAACTTCTCGTTGAAAGCGCCATCGGGACCCGGGTTGGCGAAGTACTTCGTCTCATCGGGGTTCATGGCGACGAAGATCTGCACCAGCGAGAACAGTCCTTCGAACACGCCTTCGGCGGCGTACTTGCGAATCTGCCCGATGGCCTCCGATACCGGCACGCCGCTCTTCTTCAGCTCGATATGAAATAGGGGCATGCCGTTTATGAGCAGCATGAGGTCGCCGCGACGGTCGTGGCCCAGCTTCGACTTCGAGGGAAACGCCGGCTGCTGGGCGATCTGATAGCGGCTTTGGCCGCCGGCGATCTCGTCGCGATGGAATATCTTGAGGGCCACTTCCTGACCGACGTGCAACCCGTCGTTGGCGTTATCGCGCGTAATGACGATCTCCTTGCCGTTGATCAGCTCGTTGATGGCCACCGGAGTACGCTTCGCCCGAATCTTCTCGACAATCTGCTGCATCTCGGTAGGCGTCAGGGGCGCGCCGTTCAGGCAATCGCGATGCTTGTTGTTCTCGAAGAGGATGGCCGCCCAGTTGTCCAGCAGCTGCTGCTCGGTCGGATATTTCAACACTCCGCCCGCATCGTCCCAGCCGTAGGCCTTCAGCTTCTCGATAACCGCTTCCTCGAATGCCGCCTCTGTATCGAAAACCATGAGCTAATCCTCGTCATCCTCGGGCAGGTTCCCCGTCTCGTACTCTTCGAGTCCCTCGTAGCGATAGCTCGCGTCAATGCCCTTCATGAACACCTCACGATCAGCGGCTTTGTCGGTCAATGCCGCATTGAGAAGAGCCTTGATCTCCCTATCTCGCACGGGGCTGCGTTCCATGGCAAGCAGATAGTCCTCTTTGTCGACCTGGCTCCAGTCGATTACGACACCCAGCTCTTGGCGAAGCATGGCATCGAGCCAAATTCGCATACTTCGACCATTGCCTTCCCAAAAAGGATGCGCCACATTCATTTCAACGTACTTTTCGATGATCTCATCGAAGGTGCTTTGCGGCATGGCGCTAATGCTTTCAAGCGCAGCATCCAAATAGAGAGAAGGAGCGAACCGAAAGCTCCCCTTGGCGATATTGCCGGTTCTCACATCTCCTGCAAAGTCGTAAACATCGCAAAAGAGATGGGCGTGAATCGCTTGCAAGCCTGCAAAAGTTCCTATCTCGAAGGTGTCGAGCAGCCCTTCATCGAACAACTCCAATGCCCGCTGCTTCGACAGTCGTTCCTCTTGGCGAGAAAGCTCTACAGCGTTATGGATGCCCAGCTTGTTTTTTAGAGTCATGGCAGCTCCTAGACAAACATCTTTTCAAGTAACGCTTGCTTAAGGTTTTTAAGAATATCCAACTCACGCTGATGAAGGGCGATGAGCGAGTCGAGCTTCTGGAAGAGGGCGCCGATCGCTGTCTGCTCCTCGGTTTCCCTTGGCAGAGTCAATCTAGTTTCGAAGAAATCGCTCGGCGCAATGTTAAGCAAACCGTGATTCCTAGCCCCTTCAGCAGCAATCATCTGAATTCCTTTGTGCCAGCGATTAGTCTCGTAATAAGTTACTAGATAATTTGGGTCGCTCTCATCGAGTCCAAAACAAATGTAAAGCGTCGATAAGCAGCCCTTTTCGTATTTCATCAAGCGCTTGACCGCACCCCAAGGGCTTTCGCCCGAAGTGCTTTTGTTGTACGCGAATTCGCCTCTCTCGAGTAAGTAGTATCCTCGCATATCGCGACTTGCAACTTGGCTGTTGAAGAAGTCTCGCTGATCCACTAACCCATGCTGGGCGGAAATGGTCAAGGGGAGGTCGGACGCACCCTCTTCGTTTTTACGAGTTACCCGATGGGCCACTTCCCCCAGCTTACGCTGTTCCCAAGGATCAGTAAAACCCTCGAAGCGAATCTCGGGCACATCCTCGCCTTCTTTGGGGAACATCTTCTCAAGCAGTGATTGTTTTACCGTTTTCAGCTTCTCATGCTTACGCTGATGAAGGGCGATGAGCGAGTCGAGCTTCTGGAAGAGCGCGCCGATGCGGGATTGCTCCTCACCTGATGGTAGCGCAAGTGTCAGGTCTTTAACTATGGCTCCGGACAGATTGCCTTGACCTCCTTGCAAATATGTATCGAGTATTTTTGGCTTTTCGCGCCGAAGCCATGCTGCAATGAATTCAGCATTGTTGTTCTTACTGGGAACAATCGCAAGTATCGCCTGGTTGATAGCTCCTCTTATACGAGAAATGGCTACCTCGCCGCTAGTGGCTCCGTAGAGCGCATACAGAACGCACCCACTTTCAACTAGTGCTGCCGAAGAATTGTCTAGGCCCTTTTCCGTGAGTCGTAATTCGGTTGAATCAGATGATATTTCAGCCGATCGGATGAACGGAATATCGCCACCGTAATAGCTCTCGTTTCCTACTGAAGGCGTGCCACCCGAATACGATTCGCTTATCTCCCCCAACCTACGCTGTTCCCAAGGGTCGCTGAATCCTTCGAAGCGGAGGGCGGGGACGAGGGCGTTTTCGGACTTACGCTGTTCCTCCATGCTATTCACCGCCCAAAAGCTTACGCAGTTCCGCGATGCCGAGCATGTCGAACTCGTCGCCCACAAGCTGGCCGAGCATGGCATCCAACTCTCTTTCGGCCTCGCTGATCCGCTCCGCGACATCGGCATAGGTATCTTTGTACTTCTCTTCCAGCGCGTTCACTTTCTTAATGAGACACTCAACGGACGCTTGCGGCAGCGCGTTCAAGTCGTCCATGAGGGGCGCGACCCATTTGGCCTCAAGCAGCTCATACACCTGCTCGTCGGTCAAGGACTCGATGGCCTCGCGCGTCTTCTCCTCAAGCGCCGACTCCTGAGCCTTGGCTTCCTTCTTCAAGCCCTTCAGCTTCTTCTGCAGCGATGCCAGCTCCGCCTGCTTTGCCGCTATTTCCGCGTCGGTCAAATCGCACGACTCGTCGGCGTCGCCCTCTTCGGCATCCTCGTGGGGCAATTCTTCCTTCAGACTCTCGCATTCACCGTTCAAGCGGCTCATCTCATCTTGCAAGTCGCGCAGCTGCCCAGCCTCTACGCTCAGCAGCGCATCCTGCACCAGGGAGAATGGCAGAATATGGCCCTTCCAACCATCCTGCACCTCGACGTCCTTGCCGCTTTTCTTCTTGAGAACGTACTTCGGATCGACTTTCCTTGCCGCATTGAAACCTTCCGTTTGCAGCATTTCCAAATCGGCGGCAATGACGCCCCAAGCGTTGTCGAGCGCCTGATAGGCGTCGTACTTATCGACCAAGGAGAACGGCTCCACAAGCCGGAACACCTCGTCGGCCACCGACGCCTCTGCGCTGGAAGCATCGACGCGCTCCCAGCCGCCGATGAGCGTCGAGACGAGCTGTCGGCGCAGTCCCGAAAACGCCGTCTGGTACCGCGCAATGTAGTCGCAAACCGATCCGTTCTCCCGTACCGCAGCGGCTACCTCTTCGCAACGAGATCGAGCGCAATGGGCATTGTCTGCGGCAAACAGCTCCTCGCGAAGGCCGGGAAGCGCCTCCCAGTATTGCCCGAGGGCGTCGATCTCCTGAATCGGAATGCCGCCGAACATTGATGCGTACAAATCCCACGTTTCCGCAGGCTCCGAGGAGTCCACGTAGCGCGGAATGTTCAGGTTGTAATCGTTGGCGCGAATCTCGTCCTTTTCCACCAAACGCGAATAGCCTTCGACTGTTCGACGCGCCGTAACCGTATCGACGATGCGGCGAATGTCGGAAGAGCGCAGCTGGTTATTCTTCCCGACTTTCTCGAAGTCCTTGGAAGCGTCGATGATGAGCACGTCGCTCTCGTCGCGCTTTTGGCGCAGCACCATGATGATGGTGGGGATGCCCGTTCCGAAAAAAATATTAGCAGGAAGACCGATGATGGCGGCAATCTTGTCGTTCTCGATGAGGTTGCGGCGAATCGTTCCCTCTTCTCCCCCTCGGAACAGGACGCCGTGGGGCAAGACGATGCACATGATACCCGAGGGTTTCAGATGATACAGGTCATGCAGCAGAAACGCGTAGTCCGCCTTCGAGCGAGGGGCGATGCCATAGGCGAATCGGATGTCGTTCTCCTTGCCCTCAGGCTCCCATCGCTGCGAGTAAGGGGGATTGGAAACCACCGCGTCCACATAGAGCGGGTCGTAGGTGCCCGACGGATCCGAATCGTCGAAGTAGGGCCAGTCATCTTCCAAGGTATCGCCGTTGCGCACTGTGATATTCGACGGCTTGATGCCTCGCATGACGAGGTTCATGCGCGTGAGATTGTAGGTGGACTGGTTGAGCTCCTGAGCATAGTAGGCGATGCCGTCCGCATCCCCCATGCGACGCTTCACCGCATCGCCGATGGTGATGAGCAGCGAACCGGATCCGCTGGTAGGATCGTAGATACGAAGATTGTCTCGGCCGCGCAGGTGATGAGCCACAATGTCGGCCATGAGCACCGACACCTCGTGGGGTGTATAGAATTCGCCAGCTTTCTTGCCCGCGTTGGAAGCGAACTTCGAAATCAGATCCTCGTAGATGTAGCCCAGCACGTCATAATCCTGGCGCGTACTCATGGGAATGGTTTGAATGAGGTGAATGAGGTCGCGCACGGCCTTCGTCTGCGAGCCGGTGTTATCGCCGAGCTTGCTCAAGCCCGTCTGAAGGGTGATAAAGATGCCGTCGAACACATTTTGTAGAGCGGGCTTACCAAGCGGCTGAATGCCGAAAGACCTTCATACACCTGCGACACGGCAAAATCATTGCCAGCTTGCACCCAGGTGGAGAAGAGGTTCTGGTAGGAGATGAAATAGCCAAGGCGGTTCTGGGCGTAGCCCACGGTTTCCTCGTCTTCTTCCACGAGGCTTTTCATGTCCGCAGCCGTCATCCCCTCGCCCAGGAAGAACTGCTCCTCCTTCTCGGAAAGGTACTTGTAGAAGATGAAGCCGAGAATGAAATCCTTGTACTCGCTCGCATCCACCTTGCCGCGCATACGATTGGCAGATTCCCAGATTTTCGCGGCGAGCTGTTGCTTGTTCATTCCGTTCCCTTTCGAATCTCAGCGCGGATCATTTCATTATAACTAACGCTGTACCACCGCGTGAAAATCAGTCAGAGCAATGCTCACGAAAACAGCGCGGTTATACCGACATTTATACCGACATTTATACCGACATTTATACCGACACGATCGGCGCCCAACGAGATTCTCTTAAGCAGCGCATAGCTGCATGTTCCAAGGCGCAAAAAAGAGGGGCAAGGCAAACTGCCGCGCCCCTCTGGTAACCGCGTCTCCTGCGCCCCTCCGCGCCGCTACAGGATCATGTTGCGGGCGATCTCCAGGGCCTCATCGATGCCGTCGGGGTTCTTGCCGCCGGCCTGGGCCATGGTGGACAGCTTGGTGGTGTGGTCGTCCCAGGAGGTGCCGATGACTTCCATGGTCAGGTTGGGATACATCTCGTGGAACTCGTCTGCCCACTCGGTCATCTTATCCAGATAGTCGCCGGTGACGGGGGGCACCATAACGGTGATGGTGTCCTCGGCTTCAGAGGCCGTGGATTCGGCGGCAGAGGATGCCGTGTCCGTCGTGGCGGTGGATGCTGCTGCGCTGCTGGAAGATGCGCCGCCGCATGCTGCCAGTGAGAGGGTCATGGCCGTAGCCATGGTAAGTGCAACAAGCTTTTTCATGTGTTGTGTTCTCCCTTCGATTTTGTGGTTTTGTGGTCACCGTTTCCTCGCCGGTGATCTTATGCTTTGGATTGTACTCTTTTTTCACGAAAATATCAAGTGTTTGAAACAAAATTTTAGATAAAACAGCAAAATGACGGTTTTACTTATATTTTTTTGCTTTTTTGCACAAAGAACATTCGGATTTTCAGCTGCAAAACAGTTAAGTGAAATAAAGTTACGATAAAAACAGCCCCCTCGCAGGGAGGGAGCCGAATGTAAATATTATCCTAATGTGAAATTACCGTTATATTCGTCATATTCGTTACGGTTATTGGGTGACGAATATGACGAAA
>OLNT01001811.1_pt1 | contig 11121 bp, 8 predicted proteins | sample 1672641 | NCBI WGS metagenome assembly OLNT01 (sample SAMEA3136708, study PRJEB25190) | human gut metagenome
CAGGAATCGTGGTACAGTGCCAGAATGAACGTTCTCAGCATATGAATAAAGATAAGGCCATGCAGATGCTGAAAGCGAAGCTGTATCTTCTGAAACAGCAGGAAGCAGAGGCAAAGCTTTCAGGTATTCGTGGTGAAGTTACTGATATCGGCTGGGGAAACCAGATCAGATCCTATGTTATGCAGCCATATACGATGGTAAAAGACCACAGGACCAGTGAAGAGACTGGTAATGTGGATGCCGTCCTGGATGGAGACATTGATCCATTCATTAATGCATATCTGAAATGGATTGCTCTGTCAAATAAACCAGCAGAGCAGCAGTAATCCCAGCGTGTGCTGCGAACGAGGTGAGCAGTAACACAAAATCAGTTTTCAGCCTGTTTGGAGCGACAAAAAATCCTTGCAGAGTGTGGGCTGGTATGATAACATATCCCTCGTAGGGAAACACGTGTCCTTGATATATGGACATGCCCGAAGAGGGATATGTATTATTTTGGTTACAAGTAGTATCCATAATGTGATGGATATACACTGTAAAAGGATTAAGGACTCAACAGGAACAGGAAGATTGGAATGGAAAAAATAACAGAGAAGAAAAAGTATTTTGTAGTCAGGGAGCGGGCAGTTCCGGAAGTATTGTTGAAGGTGGTACAGGCAAAGCGCCTGCTTGATTCAGGCAGGGCACAGACTGTGCAGGATGCAGCAGAACAGACCGGAATCAGTCGAAGCTCCTTTTATAAATATAAGGATGATATTTTTCCTTTTCACGAAGAGGCAAGAGGAAAGACCATTACCTTCATTATTCAGATGGATGATGAACCTGGACTTTTATCTGTGGTACTTCAGACCATTGCACATTTTCATGGAAATATTCTTACGATTCATCAGAGTATTCCAATCAATGGAATCGCAACTCTCACACTCAGTGTAGATATTCTTCCGGGAGAGGGAGATGCAGAGGCCATGGTTGAAGAAATCGAAAGTCGGGAAGGAATTCATTATCTGAAGATCCTTGGAAGAGAATAGAAATTTTTTTACACAGGAGGAAGATATGGTTAATATTGCGGTATTAGGATACGGTACAGTCGGAAGTGGTGTAGTAGAGGTTATCAACACAAACCACGAAAGCATTAATAAACGGGCAGGTCAGGAGATCAATATCAAATATGTTCTCGACCTCAGAGATTTTCCGGGAGATCCGGTACAGGAAGTTCTGGTACATGATTATGAGATCATTGCCAACGATCCGGAAGTAGACATTGTAGTAGAAGTTATGGGCGGTATTGAACCGGCATATACCTTTGTAAAGAGAGCGCTGGAATCAGGTAAGAGTGTCTGCACTTCCAATAAAGCACTGGTTGCAAAGCATGGCCCGGAGCTGATGGAGATTGCAAAAGAAAAGAACATCAACTTCCTGTTTGAGGCAAGCTGCGGTGGTGGAATTCCGATCATTCGAGCACTTAACGGATCTCTGACAGCAGATGAAGTCGATGAGATCACAGGAATCTTAAATGGAACTACCAACTACATGATGTACAAGATGGCAACAGAAGGTTCTGATTTTGATGTGGTTCTTAAAGAAGCACAGCAGAAGGGATATGCAGAGGCTGATCCGACCGCAGACGTAGAAGGTTATGATGCATGCCGTAAGATCGCAATCCTGTCCTCTCTGGCTTATGGAAAGTTTTTGAATTATGAAGATGTTTATACAGAAGGAATCACAAAGATCACACCGGAAGATATGATATATGCAGAAGAACTTGGCATGACCATTAAGCTTCTCGGAACCAGCCGAAAACTGGGAGCGGACACATTCACCGCACTGGTTGCACCGTTCCTGGTTGGCCAGAAGAGCCCATTATACAGTGTTAATGATGTTTTTAATGCTGTTTTTGTACATGGAAACATGCTTGGAGATGCGATGTTCTACGGAAGTGGAGCAGGAAAGCTTCCAACAGCAAGTGCAGTAGTGGCAGATGTTGTTGGTGAAGCGAAGAATCTTCATGAAAATATTGCAACAAACTGGTCAAATGAGCCGATGAAACTGACTCCGATGGAGGAGACAGAGGGAAGATTTTTCGTAAGAGTCAAAGGTGTGACGGAAGCACAGGCAGAAGCCGCTTTTGGAAAACTTCAGATTGTAAAAGTTGCTTCTCTTCCAGATGAATTCGGATTCATTACAGAGTGCATGAAACAGAAAGAATATAAAGAAAAGATCAGTAAACTGAATGGTGAAGTGATCGCAATGATCCGTGTAAAGGATTGATAAAATCGTATTCCGGGAGGAAACTATGTTAATAGTAAAGAAATTCGGAGGTACATCTGTAGCAAACAAAGAACGTATCTACAATGTTGCCAACAGATGTGTTGAAGAATATAAAAAAGGAAATGATGTGGTAGTCGTTCTTTCTGCAATGGGAAAATATACGGATGAACTGATCTCCATGGCAGAAGATATTAATGAAAAACCACCAAAAAGAGAAATGGATATGCTCTTTACGATTGGAGAACAGATGTCTGTATCTCTGATGGCAATGGCATTTGACAAACTGGGAGTTCCGGCGGTATCACTGAATGCATTTCAGGTAGCTATGCATACGACAAGTGTGCATGGAAATGCCCGCCTCAAAAGAATTGATACAGAACGTATCCGCAGAGAACTGGAAAATCATAAGATCGTCGTTGTTACAGGATTCCAGGGAGTCAATAAATACGATGATTATACAACTCTGGGAAGAGGCGGTTCTGACACGACTGCAGTTGCTCTTGCAGCAGCTCTTCATGCAGATGCCTGTGAAATCTATACAGATGTAGACGGAGTTTATACAGCAGATCCACGTAAGGTTCCGAAAGCACGTAAGCTGAAAGAAATTACGTATGATGAGATGCTGGATCTTGCAACGCTTGGGGCAGGAGTACTTCATAACCGTTCTGTAGAGATGGCGAAGAAATATGGAGTACCGCTTGTGGTACGTTCCAGTCTGAATAACAGTGAGGGAACTGTCGTAAAGGAGGAAGTTACAGTGGAAAGAATGCTGATCAGCGGTGTTGCGCTTGATACAGAGGCAGTAAGGATTGCCGTTATCGGTCTGAAAGATGTACCGGGTATGGCGTTTAAATTATTTGATGTTCTTGCTAAAAAACATATTAATGTTGATGTTATTCTGCAGTCTATCGGACGTGCAGGTACAAAGGATATTTCCTTTACGGTAGATGGCAAAGATCTGGATGATGCAATTGCGGCTCTTGAAGAAAATAAAGCCAGACTTGGCTATCAGGAACTGCATTCAGAGAGAAATATTGCAAAACTTTCTATTGTTGGTGCAGGAATGATGAGCAACCCTGGTGTTGCTGCAAAAATGTTTGAAAGCCTTTATAATGAGGGTGTAAACATTAATATGATCTCAACTTCTGAGATTCGAGTAACTGTTCTGATCAATGAAAAAGATGGTGTGAGAGCCATGAATGCAGTACATGATGCATTTAATCTTGCAGACTGATACAGGATCTCGGGATCATTGCAGAAGTAAGGAACAGTAAAATTCAAAATATGCAAATTCCATCTTCGGTTTTGCGAAGGTGGAATTTTTGTCTGATGCCTGAAAAAAGGCAGATAGGAGAAAAATGACTGGACAGAGAAAGTACTGGAAATCCTATGCAAAGAGTAATCTGAAAGGAAACTGGGGGATTGCAATTGCTGCAATGCTGGCCGTTGTAGCTGTTAATTTTATCGGAAATATTTTTGCTGTACAGCTGTTTCCGGGAGATTCCGTATTTGCATTGGTATTAAGCGAAATTTTTGTGTTTATTGTATCTCTGATAGGAATGATCTTCAGTACCGGATACAGCTATATGCAGCTGAATATCTGCAGAGGCAGGGATTACAGCCTGAGTGATCTGCTGTATATGTTTCATAACCAGCCGGACAGAGTACTGGTTGCCGGACTGGTCGTAGCGTTGATCGACACAGTGGTGCAGATTCCATTCTATTATGTGACTTATATGGTAAATCCGGGAAATACTGTGGAAAGCATGATTCACTGGTATCAGCTTCTGTTGGGGGCGTGGCTTCTTGCAATGGTATTGAGTGTGATTTTTACAGTGCCATTTGCACTGACATTCTATTTTCTGGCTGATGATCCGGAAATGGGTGGTATAGAGGCACTGAAAGCAAGTACACATGCCATGAAGGGGCACATCTGGCAGTATCTGATGTTGGAACTTAGTTTTGTCCCACTGCTGTTTTTATCACTGTTTACTCTTTATATTGGGCTGCTGTGGCTGATGCCGTATATGCAGTTTACAGAAACTGCATTTTATATGTATGTAACAGGAGAACTCGATCAGCAGAGAACTGACCGGCAGCATACGGGAATCCAGGAGATATCTGACCGAACCGGTGATGATTATAATTCAGAAGCATAGAACAGAAAACAAAATATAAAAGATACAATGATTATCATGCATGAAAAAGGAGACTATAATGGATATTATTCAGGTGATAACCAAAGAACTTAATGTGGAAAAATGGCAGGTAGAAGCCGCAGTCAAATTAATTGACGAAGGCTGTACTATCCCGTTTATTTCCCGATACCGTAAAGAAGCAACGGGTTCTTTAAATGATGAACAGCTTCGTACTCTTCATGAAAGACTGACCTATCTTCGTAATCTGGAAGAAAAAAAGAATCAGGTACTTGGAAGTATTGAAGAGCAGGGAAAACTGACGGCAGAGTTGAAGAAACAGATCCTTGATGCACAGACGCTGGTCGTAGTAGAGGATCTTTATCGTCCATTCCGACCGAAACGTCGTACCCGTGCGATCATTGCGAAGGAAAAAGGACTGGAACCGCTGGCGAATATTATTATGCTTCAAATGACAGACAAGCCGATGGAAGAAGAAGCACAGGATTTTGTATCAGAAGAAAAAGGTGTGGAAACAGTAGCAGATGCGATCAATGGAGCCAAAGATATTATTGCAGAGCACATTTCTGATGAGGCAGATTATCGTATTTATCTTCGTAAACTGACTATGGACAGAGGTTCTGTTGTTTCTACAGCGAAGAAACCGGAAGAATCTTCTGTTTATGAAATGTATTATGAATTTGAAGAGCCGATCAAAAAGCTTGCGGGACATCGTGTGCTTGCCCTGAATCGTGGTGAGAAAGAAAAAATCCTTACGGTTAAAGTCAATGCACCGGAAGAAGAAGCAATGGGATGGCTTCAGAAACAGGTCATTACAAAAGAAAATCCAATTACAAAACCGATTCTTCGCGAAGTAGTGGAAGACAGTTACAAACGTCTGATCGCACCTGCGATTGAGCGTGAGATCCGAAGTGATCTAACAGAAAAGGCCGAAGACGGGGCAATCCATGTATTTGGAAAGAATCTGGAGCAGCTTCTGATGCAGCCTCCAATCGTTGGTAAAGTAGTTCTTGGATGGGATCCGGCTTTCCGTACAGGCTGTAAACTGGCTGTTGTAGATGAGACAGGAAAGGTTCTTGATACAACTGTTATTTATCCGACAGCACCGACAAATGATGCAAAGATCCGTGCTGCAAAAGAAACACTTAAGAAGCTGATCAAAAAGTATAATGTTTCTCTGATCTCTCTGGGCAATGGAACAGCATCCAGAGAATCTGAGCAGATCATTGTAGAACTTCTGAAAGAAATTCCGGAGAAGGTACAGTATGTGATCACAAATGAGGCAGGAGCTTCTGTATATTCCGCAAGTAAACTGGCAACTGAGGAATTCCCGAATTTTGATGTCGGACAGAGAAGTGCGGCTTCTATCGCAAGACGTCTGCAGGATCCGCTGGCAGAGCTGGTCAAGATCACTCCACAGTCTATCGGTGTAGGACAGTATCAGCATGATATGAATCAGAAGAAGCTCGGAGAGGCTCTGAGTGGAGTCGTAGAGGACTGCGTAAATAAAGTTGGGGTGGATCTGAATACAGCATCTGCATCCCTTCTGGAATATATTTCAGGTATCAGTAAAGTGATTGCGAAGAACATCGTGGCTTATCGGGAAGAGAACGGAAGATTTGAAAGTCGTCGTGAGCTTCTCAAAGTTGCAAAACTCGGACCGAAAGCATTTGAACAGTGTGCAGGTTTTGCACGTATCACAGGCGGAAAGAATCCGCTGGATGCGACAAGTGTTCATCCGGAAAGCTATGAAGCTGCGCAGAAGGTTCTGGAAAAACTGGGATACAAACCAGAAGATATCACTGTTGGCAAACTGAGTGGTATTTCCAGACAGATTAAGAATTACAAAAAACTGGCAGAAGAGCTTGGCGTTGGTGAACCGACACTTCGTGATATTGTCAAAGAGCTGGAAAAACCGGCACGAGATCCTCGTGATGAGATGCCGAAGCCGGTACTGAGAACAGATGTACTTGATATGAAGGACCTGAAAGAAGGCATGATCCTTAAAGGAACCGTACGTAATGTAATTGATTTTGGGGCATTTGTCGATATCGGTGTACATCAGGATGGACTTGTGCATATCTCTGAGATGACCGAGAGATATATCAAACATCCACTGGAGGCAGTGTCTGTTGGGGATGTTGTAGATGTACGAGTGATTGGAGTGGATTTGAAGAAGAAGCGAATCAGCTTGTCCATGAAGGGGATCAAATAAAGCAGGGAATCTATTTTAATAGCGGGCTAGCAGATGGGATGAATGATGCGTAAGAGAAGGATGTGTGTGCAGGATGAATGTGCATGAATCCCTGAAACGGCTTCATCGCCCGGAAATACTAAGAATATACCCTGTCTGTTAAAAACATGAATCAAAAGTGCATAACTCGCCTGACGGCTCAGACAATGCACTTTATGCTTCATAACACAGACTGGGTATATTCAAGTATTTCTACGGACGATTGCAGAGGTTTCTGGAATTCATGCACATTATACCTGCCATTCTAACATACTGGTACTTACGCAAACATACATCCCATCTGCAGCCCGTTTTTACGTTTTCGCAAGCTTTATAAAAGCCCCTTGACCTGGACAGCGCTATTTATAGTATCGTGCGGGGAAAATAACCGGATTATGCCTATCAAAGCCATGCTGTCGATTTCCTGCTCCTTGCTATAGCCTTCTGCGGCGTGTGGTCGGGATCCCTCCGGGAAGGAGGCAGCTGAGCGAGATGGGGGAGGAGGTAAAGATAAAATATTTGGAATTTAAAATAGACTTAAGAATATTATAGAAAATATGAGTGGAATATGATTGGCGTTATTATAGAAACTATAGAAGGACTTGAGACAATTTTCTTACTGTGAACATAAAGTATATTTTTTCCAAATTACAGCAACTAAAAAAGATATATGATTAATTCAACATCTGCAAGAATCCTGGAAGTTCTTAGGAATGTTCCGAGTGTGTTATTCATAAAAATCACACTGTTTGAGCGTCAGCGAGTTTGTGATTTTTATGAATGTATTTAACACGAGGGTTATTCCTTAGTACTTCCGGATGATGAAGCCGTTGAAAAATCATATATCTTTAATTAGTTGCGTGAATATTAATAGTAATATCAATAGTAATATTACTTCTTTAATGTTTGCGTAAAAGAAAAACCATATCTTTTACGAAATCCCCATCTCAGCTCAGCAGAGCAGAATCATTGGAGAACTCCTGTCCGCTGGCTTTCTCAAACTGATCCAGCAGATTTCTTACCGTAAGCTTCTTCTTTTCTTCCCCCTGAATATCCAGGATAATCTTTCCTTCCATCATCATGATCAGGCGGTTTCCGTGTGTAATAGCGTCCTGCATGTTATGAGTGATCATCATTGTTGTCAGATGATCGCGGTTTACGATCATCTCAGTGATCTCAAGGACCTTGGCTGCTGTTTTCGGGTCAAGGGCTGCGGTATGCTCATCGAGGAGCAGAAGCTTTGGTTTCTGGAGGGTTGCCATCAGCAGAGTAAGTGCTTGGCGCTGTCCACCGGAGAGAAGTCCGACTTTGGAAGTAAGGCGATCTTCCAGTCCAAGGCCAAGAATCTTCAGAAGTTCTTTATATTCTTCGCGTTCTTTCTTTGTGATTCCTGGTTTCAGGAAACGTGTTTTGCCGCGACGTTTAGCAAGGGCAAGGTTTTCTTCAATTCCCATTGTGGCAGCTGTTCCTGTCATAGGATCCTGGAATACGCGTCCCAGGTAAGCTGCTCTTTTGTGCTCGGATAATTTGGTAACGTCGATTCCGTCAATGATGATCTGGCCTTCATCGACCATCCAGGTACCTGCAACAGCGTTCAGCATCGTGGATTTACCGGCACCATTACCACCGATAACAGTTACGAAATCTCCCTCGTTCAGTGTAAGGTTCAGACCATTCAGAGCCACTTTCTCATTAATGGTTCCAGGATTAAAGGTTTTATATATATTCTTAAGTTCTAGCATTATTTGTTACCTCCACGTTTTACTGGTTTAGAAAAATACTTTGCTTTCCAGTATGGAACAGCAAGGAAGACTGCAACTACAAGTGCGGACAGCATCTTCAGAAGGTCTGTATCAATACCCATCCAGATAACTGTCTGGAGTACCAGATAGTAGAGGATAGAACCAAAAGCAACGCTGAGAAGACGAAGCGCAAAGTTATGGAAGATCTTTCCAAAGATTGCTTCACCGATGATAACTGCAGCAAGACCGATAACGATAGCACCACGTCCCATGTTGACATCAGCAAATCCCTGATACTGTGCAAGGAGAGCACTGGAAAGCGCAACCAGTCCGTTGGAGATCATAAGACCAAGAACTTTACATACATCCGTATTGATTCCCTGTGCACGGGACATATTCGGATTACATCCGGTAGCGCGGAGGGAGCATCCAAGTTCTGTACCGAAGAACCAGTAAAGGATTGCAATCAGAACAACGATAAAGATTGCAACGATGAAAATTGTATTCTGATAAAATGGAACATTTTTTACATTACGGAGGGAAACAAGCAGATCAAATTTGTTTCCGTTTACTGCCTGGTTTGCTTTTCCCATGATCTTAAGGTTGGCAGAGTAAAGACCAAGCTGAGTCAGGATTCCAGCGAGGATCGCAGGGATTCCCATGAATGTGTGGAAGATACCTGTAGCGAGACCGGCAAGCATTCCGGCTCCGGTAGCAGCAAGCATAGAAACCCACACACTGTGACCGCTCATCAGCATCATAACGCAGACAGCACCGCCAGTACACATGGTGCCGTCAACAGTAAGGTCGGCTACATCGAGGATACGGAAGGTGAGATAAACACCAATTGCCATGATTCCCCAGATCAGACCCTGCGCAGCAGCGCCTGGAAGTGCATTGATTAAAGTAAGAATATTCATTTTTCAGTTCCTCCTGATAGCACAGAAAGCGAGAAAGGATAATTCCTTTCCCGCTGCCTGTATAAATTTGTAATGTTTGATTATCTTCGAAAATTATTCAGCCTCTTCGGTTGTTTCCTCTTCAGATGTCTCGTCTTTTGCTGCATCATCATCAGAAGCTTCTTCTTCGTCTGCACCGATTGCTACATAATCATCCGGAACTTCAATACCGAGTTCTTCACAGATTTCCGGGTTGTATTCTTTTGTGAACTGTGGAGCATATTCAATTGGCATTTTGGAAATATCTTCACCATCTACAAGAACTTTGAGAGCCATTTTACCGGTAGCAACACCGAGGTCATAGTAGTTGATGGAAAGTGTGGCAACACCGCATCCTTCACAGATACCTTCTTCACCTGCGATTACCGGAACTTTTTCCGGAAGACAGATGTTGTTGATGATCTCTGTATTAGATGCAACAGTATTATCAGTCGGAACATAGATCACATCACTCTCAGTAGCTGCTGTTGTAGCAACAGAAGAGAGGTCGTTGGAGTCTGAGAATGCATAGTAAGTACATGTGTAACCTAATTTCTCAAGAGCTGCTTTTACTGTATCAACCTGATACTGGGAATTGGCTTCTGCTGAACAGTAGATAAGACCAACATTTTTTGCATCCGGGAACAGTTCGTTGAGCATTGCAGCCTGATCTTCAAGCGGAGCAAGGTCTGATGTACCGGAGATGTTTCCGCCAACAGTTCCATCGAAATCATCCAGATCAAGTGCTACACCGTATTCTGTAACAGCTGTACCAAGAATCGGGATATCAGATGTTCCTGCTGATGCTGCCTGAAGTGCAGGTGTAGCGTTTGCAAGAATCAGATCAACGTTTTTAGAAACAAAGTCGGTGATGATTGTAGAACATGTATTGGAATCACCCTGAGCGTTCTGCTCATCGAAAGTTACTTTATCGCCAAGTTCTTCTGTGATCGCATCTTTGAATCCCTGTGTTGCAGCGTCCAGTGCTTCGTGCTGTACGAGCTGGCAGATACCGATGTTGTATGTTTTATCATCTGCTTTATCTGCTGCAAATACGCTGACACCACCCATGCCAACTACCATTGTTGCAGACAGAATGCCTGCTAAAATCTGCTTTTTCATATTTTTAAACCTCCTGATTTTACTGATTCATGTTCGAATCAAATTAACTTTCTAAAGTATAACGCTTTAACGTGAAAAAGTCAAGAAAATTATTATTTCCTAATTAATATACAAAAAAAATTAGGTTATCAAATAAATAGTACGTTTTTTGCAAATTTATTGACAATTTAAAAAGTGCCATGTATAGTAAAAGTACTTGCAAAGAGGCGTAACTGAGAAAGTTGTGCCTCTTTTGTTCCGCAACAGGAGTAAGAGCACAGAAAACGGAGGAAAGAAGAATGAAAAAAGCATTGGCAATTGGACTTGCAGCAGCTATGGCAGTTACTATGACTGCACCTGTATACGCAAGTGACGACAGCGAAAGTGGCAAAGGTATTGCAAAGGAAGACCTCAAGATTGGTGCAATTTACATCGGCGATGAGAACGAAGGTTACACAGCAGCTCATATGGCTGGTATCGATGAAATGCAGGAGGCACTTGGCCTTGACGATTCACAGGTTATTGAAAAAACTCTGATCGGTGAAGATGAGGGATGCTACGATGCAGCAGCAGACCTTGCAGATCAGGGCTGCCAGATCATTTTTGCAAACAGCTTCGGACATGAGACTTATATCCTTGAAGCAGCAGGGGAATATCCGGATGTGCAGTTCTGTCATGCAACT
>OLNT01001836.1_pt1 | contig 11004 bp, 8 predicted proteins | sample 1672641 | NCBI WGS metagenome assembly OLNT01 (sample SAMEA3136708, study PRJEB25190) | human gut metagenome
ATTACAGCCAAAAGAAGTATTAAAAGTATTCAACGAAAAATATGTTAATATTTGTGATCCAATTGAATTACTCGAAGTACACTTCAAACAGGAACACGGTGGAATTTCAACAGAAATTATCCTGAACAAATATGGTGTACACAAAGTATACCACGGAAAAGGAAATGGTCGTCTTGATGCCGTAAGTAACGCATTAAAACGCCACTCCAACTTAGATTACACAATCTCCACATATGAAGAGCATGCTCTGAAAATGGGTTCAAATTCCCAGGCATGTGCTTATGTTGCTATCTATGGAAGTGATGGAAATACATATTGGGGAGTTGGAATTGATGACGATATCATCAATGCTTCAGTGAAAGCGCTGATTAGTTCTGTAAATCGCTATGAGAGGTGCGAAGACGGCAAGGAAGATTAATTTCTGATTTGCCGCAGGCAACGGGACGCCCTTAAAGAGAGCCTATCCCCTATATTTGTGACTTTAGTCGCGGCGGTTTGAATACTCGCTTATACATGCTCGTATCCAAATCTTGCTCCGAGGCCACAAATATAGGGGATAGGCTTTCTTTGAGGGCTGTTTATTGGATGCAAGAGCAAAATCAGGCTCCTTTATTACACTCTCCACATTTTACGCAGAAAAACTCACAAAACGATTCTTTGTCCAGTTCTCATCCTTGCTGACACAGGAGATTTCATTAAAAGAGAACATATTCGCTGAATCAGTTATCAAATACTAAAAAGCTATCTTGTTTTCATAAAGGGGCAACACATCTTGATTTTATAAAAAATGGAATGGCACTATCCTTTTATAAAAAGATTTATAAAAGAGAGAGAAGCACTTTAAAAAAGAAAGTTTTGTTTCAACAATATGACCAATTAACGAAACAGTACTTATAAAAAATCAGTATATTTCAGATATTGACAGTAAAAAAATAATTGTGTAAAATAATGTTAGACTAAGAGAGATTTCCTATTTGATAAATAGTGATAAATATATTAGAGCGTGTTTTAAATATGCGCTGAAACATAAATTTTATATTTGGGTAAAACTGTCGAAAGGCAGCGACACAAAGCCAAATGGGTCTAAGGTTCATTTTTTAAGAGAATTATGACAGCCGGTTGCATCAAGTTATTGATTATTTTAATGAGTAATTTCTGCTCATTTTATGCCGTCTGTGTAAGGGTTATCTTCACAGGCGGCTTTTTTAATGCTTAAAAAATGGAAGATTCTAAAATTATAATTGGAGATAGAAAATGAAGTTAAAGTGGAGAGGGTTACAATTTGAACATTATATATTGGGAATTTTACTGGCAGTAGAGTGGATTATGTCATTTACTTTTTTGGGATATATTCATATACCTCCTATTTCCATTACTACAGCGCATATTCCTATCGTAGTTATCGCATGCCTTTTCGGGCCAGTGGAATCCTCAGTTGCAGGATTATTTTTTGGACTGGGAAGTATGTATAAAGCATCCGCATTGTATGTTATGCTAGGTGACAGAATATTTTCTCCATTTCAGACAGATTTTCCGATAGGAAGTATCTTGTTAAGTGTAGGAACAAGAGTATTATTTGGATTTTTAATGGGATGTATATTTAAAATTGTAAATAAAAGCCGTTATAAATGGGCCGGCAAAAGCCTTGCAGCATTAATAGCAACTCCGTTACATGCTTTGCTTGTGTACGGAGCAATGGGAATCCTTTTCCCAGAAAGTGGATTTAATTATAAGTCTTCTTTTAGATGGGGAGTAAATGATTATGTTATAGCCGCAATCTGTATTTTGGCGGTAATACTATCAGATATTATTTATCATAGCTCTTTTGTAACACATTATAAAAATGTGATCAATGATTCGGAATTAAGACAGCACTGGTCAGTTAAAATGAAAATAAGTTTGTTCATTATTATAATATTTGTATTCTGCATAGCAGCTTTTTCCACAATATATTTTGCAAGCCGGACAGAATATATGTTTGGTGTATATGGTATCAAGGTAACGAAGAAAATAGCACAGGACATTCTTCATTTGCAGGTACAATTTCTGGCAGCTATGATTTCACTGAACTTTATTCTGATAGTTATCATTTTGATGATCTATAATTACATGAAACATAGAGAATATATGGGCGAGATGGATGCCCTTACAAATGTTATGGGAAGAAGACTATTTTTAAATTATTGTACGAAATGTCAGAATGATAGAGATGATATAGATAACAAATCGAAAAGAAAAGGCTGGTTTTTATTTATAGATATTGATTGGTTTAAGCAGATTAACGATACATTGGGCCATACGGTCGGCGATGAAACATTAAAGCAGATTGCAGAAAGCTTAAAAAATATATTCAGCAGCTATGGAGCCGTTGGCCGGGTAGGAGGAGACGAATTTGCAGTAATCATCAATGAGAAAATGACGAAAGAACAATTAGAGGAACAACTAAAAAAGTTCCTCTTAGATATTTCAGCCATTTTACCAGAAAGAACCGTTAGCTGTAGCATTGGTGTTTATCATTTCGGATTTCCCAAAAGTCAGAAAGAACTTCTTACGAGAACAGATGATGCATTGTATAAGGCAAAAGAAAAGGGAAGAGCCTGCTATGTGATATTGGATGAATAGGAATTTGCCGGAGGCAAAAGAGACGCCTTCTGGAAGATAAATAAAGCATATTTGTGACTTTAGTCGCTGCAGGTTGAATGCTCGCGTAAAAGCGCTCGCATCCAACCTTTGCTCCGAGGCCACAAATATGCTTTATTTATCAAAAGAGGGTTGTGTTTTGGCTGGGGATTTGCTTTATTCCTTTTTATGTTAGAATAAATGATATAAAAAAAGAGGATAAGAGGATTCATAAAATGAACGATTATATAGCCAGATTTCGTGTAAATGATTTCGAAAAACAAGAGTTAAAAGAACATATCAGAGAAGTGCAGAAATTAGCAGCAGCTATGGGGAAAAGAGTTGACTTGAGGAGAACTGTTAGCTTAAAAGAGCTACATTCTGACAAAAAAGCTACTTTGGAAAATACTCTTTCTCTTGTTGGTTTGCTTCATGATTTTGGAAAATACAGTATTAAGTTTCAGAGGTTTATTCATGAAGAATGGAGACGGGCAAAAGAGGGGATAGAAAGTAAAAGACAATCTGGTATTGATCATGGTGTTTACGGAGCAAAATATATTTATGATTTATCAGGAGAGTACGGACCGAATGGAAGGATAGTGGGTGAACTACTCGCAAATGTTATTTGCTATCATCATGGAGGACTCCCGGATGCAGAAGATTTTAATGGAGACAGCCCATTGTTGATGAGACTTCAGGATGAAAACAGACTTACTGATTATGAGCAGGTAAAAGTAGCTTTTTTTAAGGATTTACAGATTACGGAGCAGGAGATAGAACAGCTTTTTAAGAAATCTATTGAAGAGATAAAGCTGCTCATTCTAAAATCTTCTACAGGAAGTGAAGCAAAAAATAAGAGAAAAAATGATGCCAACTTTATGCCAAATCTCTTTATAAAGCTAATTTACAGTATGTTGATAGATGCCGACCGATTAAGCAGTATGTGCTATGAGACTGGTGAGGATTTTGCTTCTTATGAAAAGGCACAAGACGAAATTCAAATGACCTGGAAAGTATATAAGCAAAAGTTTGAAGAGTACCTTTCTAGATTGCAAAAGAAGTCAGAGACTTTAGAAGATACAAGTAAAAAAAGAGTGAATGCAATCCGTCAGAGAATATCGGAGGAATGTTTTGAAGCAGGCAGGAAGGAGAGTGGCATTTATACATTAACTGTTCCGACAGGTGGAGGAAAGACCTTATCGAGTATGCGATATGCGTTAGAACATAGCGAGAGAACAAATAAGGAAAGAATTATTTTTGTTCTTCCTTATACAACGATTATTGAACAAAATGCAAAGGTTATAAGAGAGGTTTTAGGAGAAAATTGTGATTTGCTTGAACATCACTCTAATGTAACAGAAGATGATAAAAGAATGTTGGACAGTTTGGGAGAGGAACGGGACTACAGACTGCTTACAGAACGATGGGAAAACCGCATTGTATTTACAACAATGGTGCAGTTTTTAAATACCTTTTATGGAAAAGGAACGAGAGATATGCGAAGAATGCATCATCTGTTGAATGCAGTAATTATATTTGATGAGATTCAGACGGTTCCTGTCAAATGTATGGCTTTATTTAACGGGGCAATTAATTTTTTGAATCGGGTGGGGAATACCTCAACGATTTTATGTACAGCAACACAGCCGGATTTCAGTAATATTTCTAAAGATATAAGTCTGGAAAATGTAAAAGGAGAACTGATAAATGCGGTAGAGGGAAATTTCACGCAGTTAAAAAGAGTTGAAATAAAGAATTGCTGTGCCATGAAACCATATACAATTGAAAATGCAGCGACTTTTATATGGGAAAGAAAAGCACAGGTAAACAGTCTTTTAGTTGTCGTAAATAAAATAAAGACAGCGAAAGATTTGTTCCAGTATTTAAAGAAGAATAAGGAGGATGTTGCAACTCAAAATATAGAAAATACCAAAGGTGTTTTAGCCCAGGATACCCGATTATTCCTTTTAACAGGATACCAGTGTCCGGAACACAAAAAAGATGTTTTAGACGAATTATTGAAAGCTTTAAAGAAAGAAGAGCAGGTGCTCTGTATCAGTACTTCTTTAATTGAGGCAGGGGTAGATATCAGTTTTCAAGCGGCAATCAGAAATATGACCAAATTAGATTCTATTGTACAGACTGCAGGACGTGTCAATCGAAATGGAGAAAGAAACATGGGCTATTGTTATGTCATTAATTTAGAAGAGGGCAGCTACGAACATATGTCGGAAATTCGTCTTGGTCAAAAGTGGAGTAATGTTATTTTTTATAAGGCAGAACAGGAGAAAAAGGACATTTTATTACCAGAACTTATGAAAGAATATTTCGATGATTATTATAATGATAGCGAATGTAGTGGGAATTTTAAATATCCAATAGATGGAGGCAGAAGAAGTATCTATGAGTTGTTGACTCTTAAGAGAAATCAAACAGGTCCGAAATTAAACTGGAAGATTCAATTTAAAAGAGCGGCAGAAAACTTTAAAGTCATTGACGAGGATATGACAACAGTTCTTGTTCCATATCTCGAAGAAGGACAGGAGTTAATGAGGCAGATAGAAGATGTGACGGTATATACAAGTATGACGGAAAGAAAGGAGCTGTTAGAAAAAGCAAAAAAATATTCTTTAAATATTAATCGGTATAAGTTTAGACAAATTTATGATGCTGGTGGAATTACATTTAAAGAAGATATGGGAGTCTACCTCCTTAATTATGCTTTTTATGATGAAAAAGAAATGGGAATTTTATTGGAAGCAGACCCTGATAAATTATAAATTTAACATAAATAGATAGAAGATAAATATGAAAGGAGGAAATATGAAACCAAATAGAATTGTTATGAAAGTCTATGGGAAATACGCATTATTTACAGACCCCATGACAAAGATAGGTGGAGAAAAAAGCAGCATGATGATTCCAAGTTATGAGACATTGAAAGGAATTGTGTGTGGAAATTATTGGAAACCCTCTATCGATTGGATCATAGAATCTGTTAAGGTTTTAAATCCAATTCGTACAGAAAGAAAAGGAATCCGACCGATTAAGTATAATGGAGGAAATGATCTTTCTTATTATACATATTTGTCTGATGTTGCCTATATTATTTCTGCACATTTTGAGTTTAATAAGAGAAGACCTGATTTACAGGAAGATTGGAATGAAAACAAGCATTATTACGTGGCAAAGCGTGCTCTTGAAAAAGGAGGAAGAAGAGATATATTTTTAGGGGCAAGAGAATGTCCCGCCTATATTGAACCAGGAGATATGTCTGAGCCGGGATACTATGATGATAAAGGAATTCTTTCTTTTGGATTAATGTATCATTCTTTATGCTATCCTAATCAGAATGACGAGGGAAATTTATATTCAAGATTCTGGCATCCACAGATGGAGAACGGTATTATTCATTTTTGCCGCCCAGAAGAATGTGAAAATACCATTTTCTTAAGAAAAGGTACGAAAAAAGAACTTAGTAATATTCCAATCTTAGGAGTGGACAAGGAGGAACTTCTTTCTGGATATCAGGAAGGTGGTGAGCTACAATGAGCTGGATGAGAGCGTTGTATGATACTTATGATAATCTGGAATTACAGGAAAAAGAGGGATTGTTAAAGATAGCACATTCCACACAAAAGGCGCATCTCGAAGTACAGTTGTCAAAAGATGGAAAAGTGATTGCGATAAGCTTTCTTCCAGTAAAAGATTCAGATACAGTAATTCCTGTAACAGAAGAATCAGCAAGCCGTAGTTCGGGAGCGGCTCCACATCCTCTTTTTGATAAGATAAAGTATCTTGCTGGTGATTACGAATTCTATACGGGAGAAAGGAATGAGGAGCATCATCAAAAGTACATGGAGAACTTAAAAAAGTGGTGTGACTCAGAGTATGGCGATTATAAGATAGAAGTTCTTTATAAATATTTGCAAGAAAATCGACTAATACATGATCTTATAGAAAGAGGAATCTTTTCTCTGGATGAAAAACAGCATTTGACTAAAAAATGGGAGAATGCAAGCGAGAAATTAACAGTAGGTGATCAAAAAGATGCCTTTATTCGTTTCCAGGTTGATGCAGTTAACTTATGTGAAGATACTAAGCTGCAGGAAAATTATATCCATTACTATCTGAGTAATGGAGGAGAGATTGGCTTTTGTCAGGTAACAGGAAGGGAAGAAAGGTTATGTGTAAATCACCCTTCTAAAATAAGAAACAGCGGCGATAAAGCAAAGATGATATCTTCTAATGATAAGACAAACTTTACTTATCGTGGACGTTTTCATGATGTCGGAGAAGCATATACTATCAGTTATGAAGCTTCACAGAAAGTTCATAATGCGTTAAAGTGGCTTATAGAAAGGCAAGGAGTTAAAGTAGGAGATAAAGAGTTTGTTCTGTGGGGAGTGAAATCAGAGAATGTACCATCTATTCTGGAAAGTACAGAGGGTGTTGCATCTGCTTATGAAGAAGAGGAAGATATTTTTGCAGCTTTTTATGGAGAAGAAGAGGATAAGACAGTATCAATACAGGAAGATGTAGCTGAACGATTTAACAGAGCAATCAGAGGATATCATGGAAATGTGCGGGCAGACAGCCATTTTGTATTGTTAGGAGTAGATGCAGCAACGACAGGAAGATTATCTGTGATATTTAGCAGAGAGTACTTTGGAGCAGATGGAAATGAACTGATTGAACGAATCGAGCAGTGGCACAGAGGCTGTGCATGGAATGTTTCTTCTTATAATAAGAAACTGCAGAAACGAGTTTATTTTACAGGAGCACCTTCTCCATATGAAATCGCATTATGTACTTATGGAAGAGAGCAGGGAAATTCTATAAAAGGAACAGATAAAGTGATTGCGAATACGGTAGAAAGAATTCTGCCATGTATTGTTGATGGGAAAAGAGTGCCGGTAGATATCATGAGAGAGGTTGTGCATCGGGCACAGCATCCGCAAAATTATAAAAGTAAAACTTTATGGCAACAGGTATTATCAGTAGCTTGTGCGTTGACAAGAAAGCATTTGATAGAAAAAGGAGAGGAGTGTTTGGTTATGAAATCACCAGAGAGTTTAGACGCAAAGTGCGGAAGAATGTTAGCTATCGCAGATGCGATTGAAGCGTGGGTATTGCGTGAGGAGAAGATAGATAGAACCACAACGGCAATGCGTTACTACACAAAATTTTGTGAAAATCCATGTGATACATGGGTGATTATTCAGAAAAATTTAAAACCATATGAAATGAAGTTAAGAGGGAGAGCCCGAAACCTTCAGACATTGCTTGGAGAAATTTCAGCAGCTATTTCTGAAGAAGAATTCCAGCAAAAACGAAATTTAGATGGTACATTTTGTTTGGGATTTGACAGTCAGAGATATGAAATTATTGAGGAAGCAAAGCGAATCAAAAAAGAAAATGATGAGAAAAAAATGAAAAAGTTAGAAGAGGAGGAAAAGTAAATGGGTGTATTACAGAACAAGATTGATTTTGAAGGAATTATCGTAGTAGAGAATGCTAATTGTAACGGGGATCCTTTAAACGGGAACATGCCGCGAGTTACCTATGAAGGATACGGAGAAATGTCCGATGTCTGCATTAAAAGAAAGATACGAAACCGTCTTTTAGATGCAGGAGAAAATATTTTTGTTCAGTCCGATGATAAAAATACAGATGGATACAAGAGCTTAAAAGCAAGAGCAGAAGCGAATGAAGCTTTTGGAGCAGAACTTAAAAAAGGAAAGAAAGCAGATGCACAAAGAGGATATGAAATTGCCTGTAAAGAGTGGATGGATGTCAGAAGTTTTGGACAGGTATTTGCATTTAAAGGTTCTGACTTATCTTTAGGTATCCGTGGTCCGGTATCTGTTCAGCCAGCTTTCAGTGTAGATCCAATAGATATCACAAGCATGCAGATTACAAAAAGTGTAAATAGTGAAGATAAAGAAGGAAAATCCTCTGATACAATGGGCATGAAGCATCGAGTAGACTTTGGTGTTTACATATTAAAGGGAAGTATTAATGTACAGCTTTCTGAAAAGACAGGTTTTACCGAAGAAGATGCGGAAAAAATTAAAGAAGCTATCCGCACTTTGTTTGTAAATAACAGTTCCTCTGCAAGACCAGACGGAAGCATGGTAATGCATAAGTTATACTGGTGGAAGCACAACTGCAAGATTGGACAGTATTCTTCTCACAAAGTGCATAACAGTATTGAGATTAAGAAGAAAGAAGGTGTTCGTAATCCAAGAAAGATAGAAGATTATGAGATTATCTGCCACGAGTTACCTGGACTGGCGGTGGAAGAATATGAAGGTTTATAATGAAGAAGATTATCTGATGCTTTCTGGAATCCAGCATTTTGCATTTTGTCCAAGACAGTGGGCGTTAATCCATATCGAGAATCAATGGGAAGAGAATGTGCGGACAGTAGAGGGAAACATTATGCACAAGCGGGCACATGATGGCCCGCAGATAGAAACGAGAAAGAATCTGGTTGTTTCCCGTCAGATGAAAGTATATTCTAAATATCTTGGGATTAGTGGAATCTGTGATGTGGTAGAATTTAATAAATGCAAAAAAGGAGAAGAAGGCGTACGTCTATATGGAAGAGAAGGACTCTATAAAGTACATCCGGTAGAATACAAAAAGGGAGAGCCAAAAGAAAATAATGCTGACCGATTACAGCTTGTGGCGCAGGCAATATGCCTTGAAGAAATGATGTGTACAAGAATAGAAGAAGGTGACTTATATTACGGGACAACAAAACGGAGAGAACATGTGGAAATAACAGATTCTCTTCGTCAGGAAGTGGAAAATATATGTCTACAGATGCATCAGTATTTTGACGGGCAGTATACACCAAACATTAAAAGAACAAAGTCCTGCAATGCCTGTTCACTGAAAAATATATGTCTGCCACAGCTTTCAAAGAAAAAGTCAGTACACAATTACATTTTAAAAACGATAAAAGATGGGGAGTTATGAGAAAATTATTAAATACACTATATGTAACAACTCCAGAACGTTATCTTGCATTAGAAGGAGAAAATGTGCTGGTTCTGGAGGGAAAGGAGATACTTATCCGGCTTCCACTACATAATCTCGAAGGAATTGTGACCTTTGGCTACACTGGAGCAAGTCCTGCATTAATGGGAGCCTGTGCGAAAAGGGGAATTTCCCTAAGCTTTATGAATCAAAACGGACAGTTTTTAGCATCCGTAAGCGGAGAGAACAGGGGAAATGTTATTTTAAGAAAACAGCAGTATAGAATTTCAGACTCGCTGGAAGATAGTATCCCTATTGCCAGAAATATGATTATTGGTAAAGTATACAACAGCAAATGGGTCTTAGAAAGAGTAACAAGAGACCATGCCCTGCAGGTTGATGTGGATGCCATCAAAAAAGTGACCGCCAATCTGGATGAGCACATTCGGCAACTGCTAGAGTGTGATTCAATGGATAGCATTCGAGGAATTGAGGGCAATGCGGCAAGTCAGTATTTTTCTGTATTTGACCAATTGATTCTACAAAATAAAGAAGAATTTTTCTTTGAAAACAGAAATCGACGTCCGCCATTAGATAATATCAATGCCATGTTATCATTTGCATACACATTATTGGCAAATGAATGTGCCGCAGCTTTAACTGCAGTCGGTTTAGATGCTTATGTCGGTTTTCTTCATACAGACCGACCAGGAAGAACCTCTTTAGCATTAGATTTAATGGAAGAATTAAGAGCTGTATATGCAGACCGTTTTGTATTAACATTAATTAATAAAAAGACGATTAAACCAGAGCATTTTGCAAAAAAGGAAAATGGAGCGGTCTTGATGAACGATACAGGACGCAAAACAATGATTAGTGCATGGCAGGGCAGAAAACGAGATAAAATCAAACATCCATTTCTCGGTGATAAAATAGAATGGGGTCTCATACCTCATGTTCAGGCGTTATTGTTAGCCAGACTTATTCGTGGGGATTTGGATGAATATCCAGTTTTTTTGTGGAAATAAGAGGTGAGAAATGCTTGTATTAATAACATATGACGTAAATACAGAGACAGCTTCAGGAAAAAAACGTTTAAGGAAAGTAGCAAAAGAATGTCAGAATTACGGACAAAGAGTTCAAAATTCTGTTTTTGAATGCATTATGGATAATGCAAAAACAAAGGTGGTAAAAGCAAAACTACTCGAAATAATTGACATGGATAAAGATAGCCTAAGATTCTATTATCTAGGCAATGCTTACAAAAATAAAGTAGAACACTACGGAACAAGAACAAGCATTGACTTAGAAGGAACCTTAATTATCTGATTCCAGGGCACAAATTCAAGTCGAGCCGCTGCGAGACTTGGCGCGTGATTCTGGTCAGCGTAAGCTGAC
>OLNT01001845.1_pt1 | contig 10982 bp, 10 predicted proteins | sample 1672641 | NCBI WGS metagenome assembly OLNT01 (sample SAMEA3136708, study PRJEB25190) | human gut metagenome
ATAGGTCGAGGGCATAACCAAAGCAGTGATAGGTTTGGATGATGATGTTGGTTTTGACTGTATGTAGTTTTGAAGGTACATGATATATAGACAGGAATGAGAAGCAGTGCGAAAGCGCTGTTTTTTTTGTTAAACAATTTGAGTTTATAATGAAAAATAAAAAGAAATAACGTAATATAGAGGTAGTAGAATAAGCAAAAAGGAGTGTGTCAAAATGGCAAGAATCGATCACGCAGCAATCCGCACGAAATCATATGAAGAAGCTCAGAGATTCTTTGAAGATGTATTTGAGATGCATATGTGGAGAGAAATCGGTGAAAAACCGGGAAGAAAATGCTGGTACAAAGAAGGTATCCAGCTTTGCGAAGTAGAGGAGCTGAATGCAGCATCAGAAAATGGATATGATCATATTTCCATTGCAGTAGATTCAGAGGCAGAGATTATGGAGAAAATCAAAGCGTATCCGGTAAAAGCAATCAATGACCATTGGTTTTCGCTTCCAAACGGAACAAAGATTGAGTTAAAACCGCTGGCAGAGTGGAAAGTAGATGCATAAAACCTCACAAGGAGATTATGAAGTATGAGATTAAGAAATATTTTGATTGTTGTAGAAGATATCGAGAAATCGAAGAAATTTTATCATGATTTATTTGGACTTGATGTAATACTTGATAATGAAGGAAATGTCATTCTGACAGAGGGACTTGTTCTTCAGGAGAAAACAATTTGGAAGAACTTTCTGGAAAGAGATATCATTTCAGAGAGTAATTCCTGTGAGTTATATTTTGAGGAGAAGAATATCGAAGCTTTTGTCGAAAAACTGGATAAGCTTTATCCGGATATAAAGTATGTGAATCGTTTGATGACGCATAGCTGGGGACAGAAGATTGTTCGTTTTTATGATTTGGATGGAAATCTGATAGAGGTTGGAACACCAATGTAAAAAACCTGCTTAATAGTACTAGTAAAAAGAAAGAAATCGACAGGATGAAAATGATAAGCTCATTTAGAAAACATCCTGTCGGTTTCTTTTATTTACGAGAGCAACGAACCAAAGTCCGTACTTGCACGAGACCTTGGAGAATGCTGCGATAACTATCTGATCATCCCTAGAAATGCTTCATGAATCCGTGTGTCCTGATCTAATTCCGGATGAAATGCAAATGCCATCTGATTCTTATATTTCACTCCGACAATACGATTCTCTACAATACTGAGGATCTCAGGTGTGTTTCCGGAAGCGTCAGCATGAACGGATTCTACAAAAGGGGCACGGATGAAAGTCATAGGAATTTCACCGATACCGGCTGCTTCAGCATTTGTATGGAAGCTTCCAAGCTGGCGACCATAGGCGTTTCGCTTGACTGTCATAGGAATGCTTTCAAAATAGGTTTCGTCTTGTTCAGCAATGTCAGAAGCCAGGAGAATCATTCCGGCACAAGTGGCCAGAACAGGCATTTCGGATTGAATCTTTTCTTTTAAAGGTTCGAACATGTTAAGATCGTGTAAGAGTTTTCCCTGAACGGTGCTTTCACCGCCGGGAAAGATAATCCCATCAAAATCTTTTTGCAGATCAGAAGCCTGTCGGAGTTCAATGGTATGAACTCCAAGCTTTTGAAGCATTTGTTCGTGTTCTATGAATGCTCCTTGAAGGGCAAGTACTGCGATTGTCATTTTATTTTCCTCTTTCTGCCATGAGAAGTTCAATTTCCTGTTCGTTGATGCCGACCATAGCTTCACCAAGGTCAGATGAAAGTTCAGCGATCAGTTTTGCATCTGTATAGTTTGTAACGGCCTGTACGATAGCAGCAGCACGTTTCGCCGGATTTCCGGATTTGAAGATACCGGAACCGACAAAGACTCCCTCTGCGCCTAACTGCATCATAAGAGCGGCATCAGCAGGAGTTGCAACACCGCCGGCAGCAAAGTTTACAACAGGAAGTTTTCCGTTTTTATGTACATAAAGGACAAGATCATAAGAAACCTGCAACTGTTTGGCTGCCTCGAAAAGTTCATCTTCACGCATACTTACTAGTTTGGAAATTTCACTGTTCATTTTGCGCATATGGCGAACTGCCTGAACAATATCACCGGTTCCCGGTTCACCTTTTGTACGGATCATAGAAGCTCCTTCATTGATACGTCTAAGTGCTTCGCCAAGATCTTTTGCACCGCAGACAAATGGAACACCAAACTCTCTTTTGTTAATATGGTAGACATCATCTGCAGGTGAAAGGACTTCGCTTTCATCAATATAGTCGATTTCAATTGCCTGAAGTACCTGAGCTTCTGCAAAATGTCCGATTCTGCATTTGGCCATAACAGGGATTGAAACAGCTTCCTGGATTCCTTTGATCATCTTCGGGTCACTCATACGGGAAACTCCACCAGCAGCGCGGATATCAGCCGGAATTCTTTCCAGCGCCATAACAGCACATGCACCGGCAGCTTCTGCAATCTTTGCCTGTTCCGGAGTTGTAACATCCATGATCACTCCACCTTTTAACATCTGTGCCAGATTTTTATTCAATTCATAACGTTCATTATTTGTACTCATTTTTAAATCTCCTTTTCTTTACTAATTCGATAGGTAATAGTATAATGACAAAGTGACTATATAAAAATACTCAGTTTTGATATATTCAAAAAGGTCAGAATGGAGAAAAAAGTAAATATGTTGACGTATAATTTTGAAAATATAGGGTCAGATACGCTTTATCAATATTTGTATAAATGTATCAAAAATGACATTATTCAAGGGAAAATTAAGAGTGGAGAAAAACTTCCATCAAAGCGTGCACTTGCAAAAAATCTGGCCATAAGTGTGATCACTGTCGAGAATGCCTATAGTCAGCTTGCAGCAGAGGGATATATTTATTCCGTTCCAAAGAGTGGGTTTTATGTAGCAGACCTGCGGGATGACAGAATGAAAAGCGAGAGTGGTTTATCAGAAAATAGGATTTACAGCAATAAGTTAAACCTTACCGGTGGAAAGAATGCTTATATCGCAGATTTTACGAGTAATCAGACGGAACAGAGTGCATTTCCATTTTCCATATGGACAAAGACGATGCGAGCAGTAATGAATGACTATCAGACAGAATTGATGCTTAATCCACCGTGTGGCGGAGTAATGGAATTAAGAAAAAGCATTGCGGATTATCTGAAAGCATTCCGAAATATGACGGTGCGGCCGGAACAGATCATTATTGGTGCTGGAACAGAATATTTGTCCAGTCTTTTGATTCAGCTTTTGGGAAAGGAATTGAAATATTCAGTTGAAAATCCGGGATATCATAAAATCGCAAAAATTTATCGCAGTATGGGAGCTTGTTATGAGTATATAGAAATAGAAGAGGACGGACCGAAGGTAGAAGAACTGGAAGAAAAAGAAATCAATGTGATACATTGTTCTCCGTCACATCATTATCCAACGGGAATCGTAATGCCAATCAGTAAACGTTATGAGTTACTTGGTTGGGTGACAAAAACGAAAGATAGATATATTATAGAAGATGAATATGACAGTGAACTTAGATTGAACGGTAAGCCAATTCCATCGCTTCAGAGCATTGATGTATCGGGAAAAGTGATTTATATGAATACATTTTCCAAGACTTTGTGTTCAACAGTGCGAATCAGTTATATGGTGCTGCCGGATGAATTGGCAGAACGATTTTACAGAGAACTTTCTTTTTATTCCTGTACGGTATCAAATTTTGAACAATATACGTTAGCGCAGTTTATGAATTCAGGGGCATTTGAGAAACATATTAACCGGCTGCGTAATTATTATCAGCAGAAGAGAGACCGGATCCTGGAAGCATTTTTACAGGGAGTATTGAAAACTAAAATCAAGATTCTGGAAGAAGATGCAGGAGTACATTTTTTAATGAAAGTAGATACAAACCTGAGTGAAGAAGAATTTCTGGATAAAATGAAGAGCAAAGGAATTAAGCTGGCTGCGTTGTCATCCTATTATCATTCAAGTGAGAAGAAGAAAAAGTATGAAAATATTTATGTTATGAATTATTCATTTGTTGATTGTGAAAAAATGGAATATGTTGCAAAGATGATAACACAAGTGGAATGACATGGAGAAAAGTATGGAGGGAGAAAGATAAAATGACTTTGCGAAAGAAGTTAATGCTCTCTTTTTTGATACTGGTGCTTTTGATGGGATCAATGATTGGATATTTTTCTTATCAAAATGCAAAAAATCTTGTAGTGGAAAACAAAGAACAAGAGATGGCTGATACAATTAACAGAATTGATATCTCTATTAATAGTCAGGTTCAGCAGATCAATCGTCTGGCTGAAAATGTAAAATCCAGTCAAATCGTGAGGGCATATTTGAAAAAAGAGATACATACGCAGGAAGAAACAGAAGAATTAAATGATTGGATGGAAGGGCTTTTAAATCTTATATCAAGCTGCTCAGATTTGATACTGATGAATGAAGATGGAACCGTGTATTACAGCTATTCAGGCTGTCAGGCAGTGAATGATAAAAGGCGGATGGAAGTATATGAGAATGCAGCAAGTAACCTTGTTGGAGATGGTACCTGGACGGAAAAAGGAAGTTCGCTTTGTCAGAAAAATGCAGAAGAAGTAGTAACATTTATAAGTTCTATCAATAAGGTAATTCTTGCGATAGAATTGAATCCGGAGACGTTTGGACTTTTGATGTTGAATAATTATAGTACCTTTCAAAATCAGTACACTTATCTGGTGGATTGCGCCGGAAATGTTCTGTGCTCGAATAAGACAAATATTTATGATTGGGGAGATGTCGTAACAAAAGGGATGGAAAAAGGAGTTAGAAGATATGAATTCAACTGGGATAATAAGGATTATTTTGCCTGTAGGCAGTATAATGGACTGACCGGATGGGAGACTTATTCAGTGGTTTCGACAGATGATTTCTTTCCACAGGCAAAGAGACTTCGAGAAGCAATTATGGGCCTTGTTTTGCTAGCAATGCTGGCGGCAGGAGTTGGAATTTTTATTTTGTCCTATACATTTACAAGGCCAATCGGGAGATTGAAAAATGCTATGAAACAGGTCGAAGCAGGAGATTTTGAAATACAGGTAGAATCAAAAGCACATGATGAAATAGGAATGCTGATTCAGTCTTTTAATTATATGGTCAGTAGATTACGCCAATTGATTATGGAAGTATACCAACAAAAACTGGCACAGAAGAATGCAGAGCTTACAGCACTTCAGGCTCAGATCAATCCACATTTCCTTTACAATACATTAGATTCTATCAATTGGATGTTAATTGAAAAGGGAGAATGGGAGATAAGTGATGTTGTAGTATCTTTAGGAGATATTTTAAAATATTCACTTCATGGAGAAGAGATGCTTGTACTTTTTGAGGAAGAATTAAAATATATTGAAAGTTATCTTTGTATTCAGAAGAACCGATTAGAAGATCGTCTGACAGTTCAGATAGAAATAGATGAAGAAGCAAAGCTGTGTTTTGTTCCGAAGCTGATTCTTCAGCCGATTGTGGAGAATGCGATTCTGCATGGAATTGAGAAGAAGAAGGAGATGGGCAGAATCCAGATTCAAGCGATCGTCAGAGAAGGAACTCTTGAGATACGTGTAACAGATGATGGAATCGGTATGCAGCCAGATCGTTTGATGAGGTTTAGGGAGAGTATTATTTCAGATGAAATCAGTGGAAAGTATATTGGAATGCGAAATGTACATCGTAGAATTCAGCTGCATTTTGGAGAGGCATATGGATTAAAAATTGACAGTGAATGGCAGAAAGGGACAACCGTTACTATTCTTCTCCCAGTAGAAGAAGTGGATCAGGCAAAGGAGGTTACAGAAGATGAAAATCGTAATTGTAGATGATGAACCGAAGATCAGGAATGGTCTATCAAAATTATTGTCATCCAGACCTGGATTTGAGATTATAGGTGTATTTGAAAATGCCATGGAAGCGCTGGAACAGTTGTCTGTTTCTTATGCGGATGTGATTATTACTGATATTAAGATGCCGGAGATTAATGGCCTGGATCTGATCAATCGAATCCGTGAAAAGGATGAGAATACAAAAATTATTATATTAAGTGGTTATAGTGATTTTTCTTTTGCACAGAGAGCAATAGAGCTTGGTGTGACCAGATATCTGACAAAGCCTACAAATGCCAGAGAATTGATTGGAATTCTGGAAGAAATTGAGAAAAATATTCAGAAACCCCGGAGAGAAGAAAAACAAGAAATGAAAGTGACAAATCTTTTTGTTCAGAAAGCGATGGACTACATTTCTATGAATTATTCACAAAAGCTGACCTTGACAAAGATTTCAGAACAACTTTGTATCACGCCCAACTATTTGAGTGAGTTGTTTAAAAAACATACAGGTCAGAATGTATCTGAATATATTATAGATTACCGGCTGGAGAAAGCTTGTCAATTTCTTAAGAATCCGCAGCTTAGAATAGGAGAAGTTTCAGAAAAAGTGGGAATTAATGATGTTCGTTATTTCAGCAGCATGTTTAAGAAAAAATATAATCTTACACCGACAGAATACAGAAACAAACAATAAAAGATAAAAACCGTAAATATTAAACAAAAGTAGAAAGTTATCACATTGAAAATGCAACAAAATATACTAAAATTGAAGTATAAGATATCAATGCGCAAATGATATATCGACACAAAAATGAAAAACAATGGAGGTACATTATGGGGGCTTTTCAAAGACAGATAGGCGATATGGTAGAATTGACACCGGAAGGTGAAAAGGAAATCCATAAATACAAAAATAATTATGCAGATGCGACAAAACCATTGAGTTCAAAAGAGCGTAACTGGTCAGCATGGGATATGGGAAATCTGTGGATTGGTATGATTGTATCTATCGCAGTATATCAGGTGGCAAGTGGACTGATCGTATCTGGTATGTCATGGGCACAGGCATTGTTAACGATTGTATTAGGACATACACTTGTTATGATTTTTGCAGTTGTTCTTGGACATTTCGGTACAAAGTATGGACTTGGTTATCCGATGCTCAGTAAAATGGTGTTTGGATCAAAAGGAACTGTAGTCCCGTCAATTGTCCGTGGAGTACTTGGGTGTTTCTGGTTCGGTGTTCAGGCATGGATTGGCGGTCAGGCACTTAATGCAATTATCGGAGCAATCATTCCAGCATGGCATGGACTTGGATTTAAAGGTTTATTTATTTCGTTCTTATTATTCTGGGCAATGAACGTATATATTGCAGGATCAGGATCCAGTGCATTACAGAAACTGGAAAAGTTTGCAGCACCGGTATTGATCGTGTTGAGCTTTATCGTAATCATCTGGGGAATTAGAAGTGCAGATTGGAGTGTGTCGAAACTTCTTTCTGACCCATCTCTTCAGGGAGATCCGTCCAAGAATTTCTGGACACTGTTCTTCCCGGCATTGTCTTCAATGATTGCATTTGACGGTGGTATTGCACTGTCTATGGCAGATTTCACAAAGAACTGTAAAACACAGAAGGCACAGGCAGCAGGACAGCTTGTCGGGGCACCTGTAATGACAGCATTCATTTCCTTTGTAGGAATTTGCGGAACAGCAGGAGCAGCAATTGTATTTAAAGAAGCAATCTGGGAACCGGCAGTTCTTGTAAGTAAATTTGACAACCCGTTTATTGTAATTATTTTCTCGTTGTTCATTATTATGGCAGTACTGACAACAAATGTTGCAGCAAATCTGGTTCCACCGACAAATGTTATCGCAACTTTATTTGCAAAGAAAGTAAGCTACAAAAAGGCTGCTTTGATTGCAGCAGTACTTGCTTTATTTGCTCAACCGTGGAATGCACTGGCAAGTGCGTACGATTTGATTTATAATGTATGTGGAATGCTTGGAGCGTTGCTGGGACCTATCTCAGGATTATATCTGGTATCCTATCTGTTTGAGCATAAGACAGAGGTTGATATGGTTGATATGTACAAGGAAGACGGCGGAAAATATTATTATTCAAAAGGCTTTAATGTACCGATCATCATTATTTTTGTGGCAGCAATGATCATTATCTTTGCCGGAAAATATATTGCACCACTGAAATTTATCTTTGACAATGCATATGTAGTAGGAAGTATCGGTGCAGGTCTTGCATACTTTATCTATATTAAAGCTGCAAAAAGAGGTTAGAAACAGCACTCATCAGGCACAAAAATCACCGCAGCTATGGAAAGCATAGACTGCGGTAGAAGTATAACTGAAACTAAGAGAGGAGTGGAAGTATCATGAAAACACTTGTAAAAAATGGAATGATCGTATCACCGGAGGACACTTATGAAGCAGATGTCCTGATTGAGGATGGTGTGATCGAATGTATCGGAAAAAACCTGGAAGCAAAATTTGGGGATGCAGATAAGGTGATCGATGCAAAAGGAAAATATGTTCTCCCGGGAGGTATTGATGTTCATACGCATATGGATATTGATGTCGGAATCGCGAGAGCAGTAGATGATTTTTATACAGGTACTGTTGCAGCCGCATGCGGCGGAACTACAACAATCGTAGACCATATGGGATTCGGACCGGCAGGATGCCCACTACATCATCAACTGGATGTATATCATGGACTGGCAGATGATAAAGCTGTTATCGATTATGGATTCCATGGAGTAGTCCAGCATGTAGACGAGTCTATTTTAAATGAGCTTGAGACAATGATGGATGACGGAGTCCAGAGCACAAAGGTTTATATGACTTATGGCTATAAGATTGATGATGATGGTATTTTAGAAGTTCTTAAGAAGATGAAAGAACTGCATGGAATCACAGCATTCCATTGCGAGAATCATTATGTGGTAGAGCATCTGAAGAAAGAATATGGTGATGCCGGAAAGACAGCGCCGATCTATCATGCAAAGAGCAGACCGAATCTTGCAGAAGCAGAGGCTGTAAGAAGAGTCCTTTATCTTGCGAAGCTTGCAGGTGATGCACCGGTGTATATTGTACATCTTTCTTGTAAGGAAAGTCTTGAAGCAGTTGAAGAAGCAAGAAGAAACGGACAAAAAAACATTTTTGTTGAGACATGTACACAGTATCTGACACTTACAGAAGACAGATATAAAGATCCGGATGGATTGAAATATATTATGTCTCCACCGCTTCGTACACAGCAGGATCTTGATGCGCTGTGGAAAGGATTAGAGGCAGGAGAGATTCAGATCGTTGCGACAGATCATTGTCCATTCAATTATGCAAAAGAGAAACAGGACGGCAAGGATGATTTTAGAAAATGTCCGAATGGAGCTCCGGGAGTTGAAGAAAGAATGATTCTTCTTTTCTCAGAAGGTGTAATGAAAAACAAAATCAGCATCAACAAGCTGGTAGAAGTTGCCTGCACAAATCCGGCAAAGGTGTACGGAATGTATCCTAAGAAGGGAATTATTGAACCGGGAGCAGATGGAGACCTTGTGATTATTGATGCTGATGCAAAACAGACACTGACTCACGAGATGATGCACGGAGCTGTTGATTATACTTCTTATGAAGGAACAGATCTGCACGGAAAGATTGATCTCGTAATGCAGAGAGGAAATATCATTGCTGAAAATAATGAATTTAAAGGTAATCGAGGAGATGGAAAGTATCTCTACAGAAAACCTTTTTTAGGAGATTTATAATCGAAAGTCAGAGAATCTGAAATATACAGAACTCAAAAATAAAGGATAACAAGGCATGGAAGATACCAGGAAAAAAAAGAAAATAAAAGCTGAGACAGGCTTTATTGTTGCAGTATTACTTATCATTGTCGCAGTAATCGAAGGAACTACTTACCGAAAAATTATTCCGGTCAATCAGCCGAAAGTTGTTGTAATTCTTCCGGGAGATACAAATGATCAAAGTTGGAATACGGGAAATTACGAAGGGATTCTTGCAAATCAGAACAAAGATAAGAAAATTGATCTGGAGTATCAGAGTAATGTCGAAGAGAAAGATTTTGAGGCAGTGATTCGCAGATATGCAGAAGATAATTATAATCTGATCATACTTGCAGGATCACAGTTCGAGGAGGTTGTTTCTTCCGTGTCAGGAGATTATCCGAAAGTTGATTTTTGTATTTTAAATGGCCGATCGGCATCAGGTAAAAATACATTCTCTGTTTATCCAAAAGAAGAGGAGGCAAGCCATCTGGCGGGAATCATTGGTGGAAATCTGACGAAGACAGGAGTATTTGGCATTATTGCCGGTTATCCGAATGAGGCAATGGAGACCTTGCTGGATCAGTATGAAAAGGATGTTCGTCAGCTGGCTGCGGATAGAAAGCTTCCGAATGCAACAGTACTCAGGGCCTATGCGAATAGTTGGGAAGATGAGGAACTTGGAAAAGAGATTGCAAACCAAATGATCGGAAAAGGTGCAGATGTTTTATTTATTTACGCAAATAAAGTTGGAAATGGCTGCATTGAGGCTGCAAAGGAAAATGGAGTAAAGGTGATTGGATTTTCAGAGAATCAAAATGATCTTGCTCCGGGAACGGTTGCAGCATCGATTAAGTTTGATTTCGGAAAAATATATTCCTGGATTTTAGATCATTATATGGATGGAAAACTCAATGGTAATGAAGTTTATGGAGTAGGCATCGAAGAAGAAATTTTTATTCCGATTTTTACAGATGAAGTACCAAAGGAGGTACAGCAGACGGTAGAAAATAATATGAAATAATAAGAAAACCCCTAAAACAGAACCGTTCACGGTAATGTTTTAGGGGTTTTTTGTAGTTATATATTTTAGACCATTACATTAGATCAAATGTGTACTTTCAAGCTTCTCCATAAATGCCTCATTCATCTTGATGATTGGTTTTCTAAGAAGTAGTCCAAGCAACAGTGAAGGAACGAGGTAGATTGCCAGTTTTCCAATTTCTGCTGCATAGGTTGTTCCGTAGAATCCTGCAATACATTCACGCATTGCATTCATGCTGTGTGTGAACGGCAGAAGTGGATAAACAA
>OLNT01001848.1_pt1 | contig 10970 bp, 11 predicted proteins | sample 1672641 | NCBI WGS metagenome assembly OLNT01 (sample SAMEA3136708, study PRJEB25190) | human gut metagenome
TTCCAACTACATCAACAGCGATATGAAACCGAGCGATATCCGCAGCATGTGCTGCAGACTCCGTCTGGATCTGCGGGAACTTCGCAAGAAGAGCGGTGGATTCTTTGGCTCAGGAGAGAGTACAGGTTCTGTGGGCGTTGTAACGATCAATATGCCGAGGATCGCATATCAGTCTGCCACACCGGAGGAATTTTACCGCAGGCTGGATCGGCTGATGGATATTTCTGCAAGGTCACTTCATATTAAGAGAGAGGTGATCACGAAGCTTTTGAATGAAGGACTGTATCCATATACAAAGAGATATCTTGGAAGCTTTGACAATCATTTTTCAACGATCGGCCTGATAGGAATGAATGAGGCTGGATTAAACGCCAGATGGCTTGGCTGTGATATGACCGATGTACGTACCCAGAAATTCACAAAAGAAGTTCTGACGCATATGAGGAATCGTCTGTCTGACTATCAGGAGGAATATCCGGGAGAACTGTTTAATCTGGAGGCAACTCCGGCAGAGTCAACCTCATATCGTCTGGCAAAGCATGACCGCAAACGCTGGCCGGACATCCGTACAGCAGGAAGTAAGGGAGATACACCGTATTACACCAACAGTTCTCATCTTCCGGTTGAATTCAGTTCAGATATTTTTGATGCACTGGATATCCAGGATGAGCTTCAGACACTGTATACTTCGGGAACTGTATTTCATGGTTTCCTCGGAGAGAAGCTTCCGGACTGGAAGGCAGCGGCATCCCTGGTCCGCAAGATTGCAGAGAATTACAGACTGCCGTATTATACGATATCACCAACCTATTCTGTATGTAAGGAGCATGGTTACTTAAGCGGGGAACATTTCACCTGTCCGAAGTGTGGCAAGAAAGCTGAAGTTTACAGCCGTATCACAGGATACTATCGCCCGGTACAGAACTGGAATGACGGCAAGGCTCAGGAATATAAGAATCGTACATTGTATGATGTTACACATTCCACTCTCAAGAAAGTCCACACCAGCATGGTTACAATGACAGAGGATGATGTCAGAGTAGAACCGGTGGAAACACATAAATATCTTTTTACAACCAGCACCTGCCCGAACTGCCGTATGGCAAAGAAGATGCTGGAGGGTGAAGACCTGGAGATCATTGATGCAGAGAAGAATCCGGATATGGCACGTCAGTTTGGAATCATGCAGGCTCCAACGCTGGTCATTACAGATGGAGAGCATCTTAAGAAATATGTGAATGCATCCAATATCCAGAGATATGTAGATGAAGAACTGGATTCATAGGATTACTGTAAATGGAGTAAATAATAATACAAACCGTCAGGAACATTAAATGTTTCTGGCGGTTTACTTTTGTCAGAAAGGGAGTATAATGGTAAAAGCTGAAAGATATATATACAGGATGAGGAGAGAGAACAAATGATCAGACAGAATATCGTATTTATCGAAAACAAGGCAGGAAGTCTCCAGAAAGTAACAGAACTTCTTAAAGAAGCAGGAATAGATATCTATGGTTTTGCATGCTTTGACGCACCGGAGTTTGCATTGTTCCGTATGGTAACAGATAAAGCAGAGGAAGCAGAAAGAGTCCTCACAGAAAATGGCTATATGAATCGTGTGACAGAGGTGATCGCAGTTGACATCAAAGATGAGGTTGGAGGTCTGAATACAGTACTTAAGGTACTGGGAGAGTGTAACGTAAATCTTGATTACATCTATACTTCCTATCACAGAGGAAATAGCCTTCCGATCATGATCCTTCAGACAGATGATGTCTTTGTTACAGAAAGTGTGCTGCATAACAATGGCTTCCATGTACTGAATAGTCTGGAGGGCTGAGAAATATCATGAACAGTGCAGCATTTAAGCGGGGACTGCATGACGGTGTTCCTATTGGACTTGGATATTTTGCAGTATCCTTTACTTTTGGCATGATGGCAGCGGCGGGGGGGATTTCCGCGGGAGCTGCCGTACTGATCTCACTCACAAACCTTACCTCTGCAGGTCAGTTTGCAGGAATCGAGATTATTTTTGCGTCCGGTTCATTGTGGGAGATGGCACTGACACAGCTTGTGATCAATCTGAGATATTGTCTGATGTCTTTTTCACTTTCCCAGAAGCTGGAACGGGGTACTTCCACGGGGCACAGGCTTCTGGTTGCTTTTGGAGTTACGGATGAAATTTTTGGTGTCAGTGCAAGTCAGGATGGACGTGTCAGTCCCTGGTATAATTATGGTGTCATGGCAGTGGCAATTCCGGGATGGACGCTGGGAACTCTGGTCGGGGCAGTATCCGGGAACCTTCTGCCGGACTTTCTGGTCAGTGCTTTAAGCGTGGCAATCTACGGCATGTTTCTTGCTGTGATCATACCACCGGCAAAGAAAAACAGAGCAGTTCTTGGAGTCGTGATCGGAGCAATGACAGTCAGTACAGTTTTTGCGGTTGTACCGGTATTAAGAAATGTATCGGCTGGCTTTGTGATCATCATTACAACGGTACTGACAGCAGGAGTGGCAGCATATTTCTGCCCGGTTTTGGAAGAGGAGGCGTAGAGAGATGAAGCCAAACATATATATCTATATTCTGGTTATGGCAGGCGTCACATATCTGATCCGTATGCTTCCCCTGGCACTTTTTAAGAAAGAGATCACAAGTCCGTTTGTGAAATCATTTCTATATTATGTACCATATGCCTGTCTGGCAGCGATGACCTTTCCGGCTATCCTTACAGCAACAGCAGGAGGCATCCTGTCCGGGCTGGCAGGACTTATTGTAGCCCTGATCGTGGCATACAAAGAAAAAAGTCTTCTCACAGTAGCACTGTTTGCCTGTGCAGCAGTGTTTGTGACAGAGCGGATCATGGGATTTATGATGTAAAAGAAGAAATGTACAGCAAAAAAGACACATTCTGCATAATATGTGGAAGTTTTGTTGATTGACACTCTCAATGTGTGTATGTTACTATGGTAGTTGCATATATAGAGTATTGTGCCTAGGCATCTGGAAATATGCCTAATAAACAGAGGAAGGAAATTATACGATGTTAGAGAATTTGAATTCATATCTTGATGATCCGATAGACGGAAACAAACAGGATGATGAGGTAGAGATCGATCTGCTTGAGATTTTTTATGTACTGAAATCTAAATTTTTGATTCTTCTGACAGTGGGACTGCTCGTGGGATGTCTCTGCGGAGTTTTTACGAAATTTGCAATGACTCCGGTATATACATCGACATCAAGCATACTGGTTCTGTCAAAAGAAACGACACTTACTTCTCTGGCTGATATTCAGCTGGGAACCAGTCTGACAAGTGACTACACCGTATTGATCAAGTGTACTCCTGTTCTTGAGCAGGTGATCAAGAATCTGAAGCTGGATATGGATTCAGATATTCTGCGAAGCAGTATTTCCATAGAGAATCCATCGGACAGCCGTATTCTGGAAATTTCCGTACAGAATACAGATCCGGAAATGGCTAAGAAGATCGTAGATGAGATTGCCAATGTGGCATCTGCCTATATCGGAGACAAGATGGAGGTTATCCCACCTAAGATCATTGAGATTGGTAAAATTCCGACAGTTCAGTCTTCACCAAGCATGAAGAAGAATGTAATGATGGGATTTATTCTTGGTATCGTTGCAGCAGCAGCAATCGTAATTGTAGTTACAATCATGGATGACACTCTGAAATCAGAAGACGATATCGCGAAATATCTCGGGGTTTCTGTTCTTGCGGTAGTTCCGGACAGAAAAGATTATGTTAACTATAAAGGAAAGAAACGTAAGAAAACAAGACATTGATTCAGATGGAGGAACCTTAAATGAGGAAAGTTGCGATAAAAGATATCAGAAAGCAGGATTATTTCTACAGTGAAGCTATCAAGACACTTCGTACAAACATTCAGCTTTCTGGTAAAAGTATTAAGACAATTCTGGTGACAAGCTGTTTTCCCAACGAGGGAAAGAGTGATGTTGCACTCAGCCTGGTACAGGAATTGAGCGGTATCGGTAAGAAAGTTCTTCTTATCGATGGTGATATCCGTAAATCAGATTTTGTGATTCGACTTGGCATAGAGCAGGAAGTAATTGGTCTTTCTCAGTTCCTCAGTGGACAGGCAGAAATCAAGGATCTGATCTGTTCTACCAATTATCCGAATCTTCATATCATATTCGGTGGTCCGGTTGCACCGAATCCATCGGGTCTTCTCAGTGAAGATCTGTTCCGAACTTTCATGAAGGAGATTAGAAATTACTATGATTATATTGTGGTAGATACTCCTCCGATTGGAAGTGTCATTGATGCAGCAGTGATCGCAAGATACTGTGACGGCGGAATTTTTGTTATTCAGCCGGGAATTGTAAGCTACAAGCTGGCACAGAAGTGTATCCGTCAGTTGGAGAAGAGTGGATGCCGCATTATCGGTGCGGTAATGAACAAGGTGGATACAAAGAGGGATAAATATTATTCTTCATACTATAAACATTATGGCGGTTATTATCAGAAACTGGCAACAGCAGAACAGACTGAGAATAAATAATAAAAGAAAGCAGGTTTAACGTGAGCTGGAACAGTAGAAAAGATAACAGATTTACAAATATTATTCTGGTGCTCATCTGTATTGTACTGATTGTGATTCTGGGAGGATTGCTGCTGACAAATCACAAAGAAGTAAAACAGGAATCAGAACGTCTGGAGAAACTTTCTCAGAATCAGGCGACAGGTATTGATGATTATGAGGCTGTGAAGGAGCATGCATCTGAACTGAAAGAAGAGGCTGATGAGGAAGATGAGGAAGCAGCAGATTCTTCTAATAAGAAAGAGAAGGCAGAAGCCGACAGGACATCTTCAGATGGCGATAAGGCACAGAGTACTGACAAGAGTGATGCAAAGGTCGGGGACAGTGATAAGAAATGAGAACTACAGGAAGACAGCCGCACAGACGAAGTAAGGCACCGGTGATCTTCGTAGTTGCCGTGATCATTCTGGCAGCGGCACTGGCAGTTGGATATTTCCTGTGGAAACAGACACAGGGAGCTATAAAGACGGGGACAGTCAGCGGAGAGAATGAAACAATCTCATCATCAGCTCAGAATATGGTGGAGTACGAGGGAAGTACATACACATACAATGATCATCTGAGCAATTATCTGTTTATGGGAATCGATTCATCGGAAGAAGTCAGCAATATGGAGAGTCAGATGGATGCAGGTCAGGCAGATTCTATCTTTGTCGTTTCGCTTGACAGGGCAGAGGAGACGATTCAGGTGCTTTCTGTTCCGAGAGATACGATCACGGAGATTGAGGTTTTTAACCCGTCAGGCACCAGTCTTGGAATGACAGATAACCATATCAATCTTCAGTATGCCTACGGTGATGGTAAGGAAGAAAGCTGTGAACTAATGAAGACAGCGGTTTCGAATCTTCTTCACGGACTGCCGATCCAGGGATACTATTCTATGAACATCAGCGGTATCTCAGAAGTCGGAAAGTTGGTGGGAGATGTGGAGATTGTTGTACCGGATGACAGCCTGGAGGAACATGACCCTTATTTTAAAGAAGGGGCGACGGTCATTATTAACGGCGACAATGCAGAAGAATTTCTGCGTTATCGAGATACAGGAAAGTCACAGAGTGCACTGGTACGTCAGCAGCGTCAGAAAACTTATCTGAAAGCACTGATACCAAAGCTACAGGAGAAAATGCAGACAAACTCCTCATTTGTGGGAAGTCTGCTGGATGACATTCAGCCATATACAGTAACGAATATAGGAAATGATGTCTTTGTAAAGCTTTTGAATGCGGCGGGAAACAGCACCTTGGAAACTCAGACAGTTCCCGGTGAGGGCGTAGAAGGAAAGTATTATGATGAGTATCATGTAAATGAAGATGAACTATATGGATTGATTCTTTCTATGTTTTATCATAAAATATGAGAAGATAGTTAGCACGTAAGTACTATTATCTAAATAAAATCTAAAAGGAGAGATGTAAGATGAAGCTCAAAAAACGTATCATGGCTTGTGTTGTTGCAGCAGCAGTAGTAGTTACTTCAGCAGTGACTGCAATGGCAGCAGGAAGTATTGACAAGAATGGTAAAGCAGATGGCTACAAGGTAGAAGTAGTAAAAGAAGAAACACCTGTTTACCAGGAAATTCAGAAAACATATGAAATCCTTCCGCCGGCAATTGTTTCCGTAAACGAGGGCAAGTACAAAATGAAAGATTTCATTGCTGACATGAACAAGGAAGCTGCACAGAATGCAAACCTTACTGAGGCTGCCAAAGAAAACCTGACGCAGGTTGCTGAGAAACTGGAAGGAACAGAATTTGTAACTGCTTTCTATTCCCTGACAGAGGATGAGAATTCAGGCGTAGAGATCAAGAAAACAGAAGATGGCAAATACGAAGTAACTCTTACTGTTGAGAACCTCACAAAAGACTTAACAGGTCTTAAAGTTCTTGCTTACAATGCAGTAAAAGGTGAATGGGAAATCGTTGAGATCCCGGCAGATGCTATCGATGTAGAGAATCACACAGTTACAATTACTCTGGAAGATATTTCCCTGTTCTCCATCATCTCTGATGACCCGGCAGCAGCGAAATAATCGCTTCGGAATTTAAGATTAAATAATCAAACAAATCAAACCCCTCTGATGATCAATAAAAGATTGTCGGAGGGATTTTCTTTATACTGTGTAATAAGAATTTGTTGATAAAGTTTTTCAAGTAAGAAACTGCGGCATTGACAATAAAGATAGTTTAAACTAACATAATAGCCATAAGGTTACACTGAACTAACAGGATATGAAAAGGAGACTATTATGTTTTTGGAAATAAAAGATATCCATAAGTCCTTCGGAACGGGAGAAAGTCGGATAGAGGTACTGAAAGGCCTGGATATGGAAATCGGGAAGGGGGAATTCTGCGTATTGCTGGGACCATCAGGCTCCGGCAAATCCACACTTCTGAATATTATCGGCGGCATCGAGAGTGCAGATGAAGGGAGCATTTCCATAGAGGGTGAATATCTGGCTGATATGACGGAAAAGAAATTATCACAGTACAGGCGGAAACATCTGGGATATATTTTTCAGATGTACAATCTGATCCCGAACCTGACAGTACGCGAAAATATAGAGGTCGGGGCATATCTAAGTGATCATGCGCTGGATGTGGATGAGCTTCTGCAGATTCTGGGACTTACAGATCATCAGAAAAAGCTACCGAACCAGTTATCGGGTGGTCAGCAGCAGAGGACTGCAATTGGCCGTGCGATCGTCAAGAATCCGGATATTCTTCTCTGTGATGAACCTACGGGAGCCCTTGACTACAATACCTCCAAGGAAATCCTGAAGTTGATTGAGACGGTTAACCAGAAATACGGAAATACAGTTGTCATGGTTACACACAATGATGCGATCAAAGATATGGCAGACCGTGTCGTAAAACTCCGTGATGGAATGATCCGCAAAAACTATCTGAACGAGCACAAGATCCCGGCGGTAGATCTGGACTGGTAAGGGAGGTGCGGATGATGAAAAATCCATTAAGAAAGCGTATTCCGAGAGAACTCAAAAGCGAGATTGGAAAATACCTGGTGATTTTTCTGCTCATGCTCGGAACTATCGGTATGGTATCCGGTTTTCTGGTAGCGGATGGAAGTATGATCAAGGCATATAATGAAAGCTTTGAAAAATACAATATTGAAGATGGAAACTTCCGCACGGGAGAAAAGGTATACCGTGGGCAGAGAGAAGCAATGGAAGAGCAGGGCATCAAAATCTATGAGAATTATTATATAGAAGAAGCTTTGACAAACGGAAGCACGATGCGGTTTTTCAAGAACAGAGATGAAGTCGACAAAGTATGCATCATGGAAGGAAGATTACCGAAAACAACTGGAGAAATTGCGATTGATCGTATGTATGCCGACAATAACAGCCTCAAAATCGGAGACACCCTGAGCAGTGGCGATAAAACCTGGAAAATTGCAGGGCTGATAGCACTGTCAGACTACAGTGCCCTCTTTCAGAATAATAATGATTCGATGTTTGACGCAGTTAAATTTGGAGTTTCTGTTGTCACGCCGGAGGAATTTGATTCTCTGGATCAGGAAAAACTGCAGTATAACTATTCCTGGATCTATGATAAGAAGCCGAAAGACGAGAAAGAAGAAAAAGAAGTATCAGAGGATCTTATGAAAGAGATGGGGAAGGTTGTCACTCTGGAAAATTTTGTCCCGAGGTACCAGAACCAGGCGATTATTTTTACCGGGGATGACATGGGCGGAGACAAGGCGATGATGGTCATGCTTCTTTATATTGTTATTGCGATCATGGCATTTGTCTTTGGTATTACGACTGGCAATACGATTACAAAGGAAGCGGGTGTGATCGGTACTCTCAGAGCTTCTGGTTATACAGGAAACGAGCTGATCCGACACTATATGACCCTTCCGGTGCTGGTCACGCTGGCGGGTGCACTGGCCGGAAATGTGCTTGGATATACTGTGTTCAAAGATGTATGTGCGGGAATGTACTATGGAAGCTACAGCCTTCCGACCTATGTGACGGTATGGAATGCGGAAGCCTTTCTTATGACGACAGTGGTACCGATCGTAATCATGGTACTGGTGAATTATGGAATCCTTCATCACAAAATGCGGTTGTCCCCACTGAAATTTCTGAGAAGAGATCTTTCCGGAAAAAAACAGAAGCGAGCAGTTTCTTTAAGTCCGAGGATGAAGATTTTTACCAGATTCAGATTTCGTGTGATCTTTCAGAATATCAGTAATTATCTTGTCCTGTTTGTAGGGATTCTTTTTGCAAACCTGTTGTTGATGTTTGGATTGCTGCTTCCGTCGGCTCTGGATCATTATCAGCTGGAGATCCAGAATAATATGCTGGCAAAATATCAGTATATGCTGGCAATGCCGGTGAGTATCCTCGGAGGCGGAAATAAACTGGACAGTCTGGTGGATATGCTGCTTTTTTCGCACGACACACAGACGGATAATGAGGATGCGGAAGAATTCAGTGCCTATTCACTGAACACACTTCCGGGGAAATATAAAAGTGAAGAAATAGTTCTCTATGGAGTGAAAGAGAACAGCAGATATATCCAGGCAGATTTTTCGGATGGTGTTTATATTTCAGAAGCTTATGCGGAGAAATTCAGGATAGATCCGGGAGATACCATTACCCTGAAAGAAAAATACGAGGATGATGAGTATTCCTTTGTGGTTTCAGGGATTTATGATTATACAGGTTCGCTGTGCATTTTTATGGAGCAGGAGAAATTAAACCGTATGTTTGATCTGGGGGATGATTATTTCAGCGGATATTTCAGCAATACCGAGATCACAGATATTGACACAGGGTATATCGGCTCTGTCATCGATCTGGACGCGCTGACAAAGATCAGCCGTCAGCTGGATGTTTCTATGGGAAGCATGATGGGAATGATCAATGTTTTTGCAGTTGTGATCTATATGATCCTCATTTATCTGCTGTCCAAGATCATCATAGAAAAAAACGCCCAGTCTATTTCCATGACCAAGATTCTAGGTTATACAAATGGAGAGATCAGCAGACTGTATATCCTGTCGACTTCTCTGGTGGTCATTCTCTGGCTGCTGCTGAGTCTTCCGATAGAAACTGCGATCATGGAAGTTCTTTTCCGGGAAATGATGCTCGCGAGTATTTCGGGCTGGATTACACTCTGGATAGATCCGAAGATTTATGCAGAGATGTTTGGTGCGGGAATTCTGACCTATGCAGTGATCGCATTGCTGGAATACAGAAAAATCTGCAGGGTACCTATGGGGGAAGCTCTCAAAAATGTAGAATAAAATCCACACTTTATATTGTTAAAGCGTTAAATAGCTGTTATAATAAGAACACGAAATTGTTCACAGTAAAGAATTCTATCAATATGAGATATAAGTAGCTGTGAGGGTACTGAACAGTTACAGGTATAAATATAACAGAGGTGAACGGAAAAGAGGAAACGATATGAGTCAGCTGGATATACTGAGAGAGAGTCTGGGACAGTGCGATGAGATCCTTCTGGATGCACTGCTTATGCGTAACAGAATTGTAGAGGATATTATGGTATACAAAGAGGCCAATGATATTCCGATTCTTCAGCCAGAGCAGGAGGCAAAGCAGAAGGAATGGCTTGCCAGAAGAATGGAAGGAAAGCGCCACAGAAACGAAGTAGATGCTGTTTTTGAGGAAATCACCAGAAACAGTAAGAAGATTCAGGCACGCAAGCTGTTTGATTATAATATCGTACTGATCGGATTTATGGGAGCGGGCAAATCCACAATCTCTGATTTTCTGAAGACTGTTTTTGCCATGGACGTGGTAGAGATGGATCAGATCATTGCAGAGAGAGAGGGAATGTCCATCTCTGATATCTTTGAGACTTATGGAGAGGAGTACTTCCGTAATCTGGAGACAGAGCTGCTGATCGAGATGCAGTCCAGGAAAAACGTGGTTATTTCCTGCGGCGGCGGTGTTCCGATGAGAGAGCGCAATGTTGTCGAGATGAAGAAAAACGGACGTGTAGTTCTTCTCACCGCTAAACCGGAGACCATTCTGAACCGTGTCAAGGACAATCATGACAGACCGCTTCTGGAAGGCAATAAGAATGTCGATTTTATCGCAGAGCTGATGGAGAAAAGACGCGAGAAATATGAGGCTGCCTCTGATATTGTTATCGAGACAGACGGCAAGGACAAGCTGGAGATCTGCGAAGAACTCGTACACAGCCTCCGCGCCCTGGATGCAGAGAGTAAATAAGGCAGCAAAATAGCATACAACTCCCTGTCAATAGCATAATTTTACTATCATTTATAAAGATTTTACTAAAATATCCAGATGAGTCCCATCTGGATATTTTTTTCGCTTTATAGGAAAGACCGCCTGTGGCGCTCTCTTGAATTGAAAAATGCCCGCACGG
>OLNT01001855.1_pt1 | contig 10944 bp, 17 predicted proteins | sample 1672641 | NCBI WGS metagenome assembly OLNT01 (sample SAMEA3136708, study PRJEB25190) | human gut metagenome
AGAGAAATTTGTCTAATTTCTAATATAATTATAAAATTTATAAAAAAACTGCAAAGAATGTTGATTTTACGGGATTCCCTGAATGCAGATTTTAGTTTTACCCCAATTATTACCCCAATCCGCTGATTTTATTCATAAAAAGAGGCAGCAGTTATAAAACTGCCACCCCTATAAAACCATTTTCTACTTGTTTCATTTCCTGCTGCTTTGTGCTCGGAAGAACATGAGCGTACAGATCCGCCGTCATAGCCAGACTACTATGTCCCAGAATCTTCTGGAGCGTCTGCATATTTCCACCCTCTTCTATATATCGTGTCGCAAATGTATCTCTAAAAGCATGGTGGGTAAATCTCTCAATCTCTATACCCTGCTGCCGGAGTCTCTTTAAAACATTGTTTATAGAAAACGCCACTGTAGAAGATGCCACCGCTCTGGATCCGTTGCTCCCGATAAATATATTGCTGTCCATTTTCCTCGCAACAATCTCACCGTAAATCATAGCCATTTTCTTTCTCTGCATCTGCAAAACCTTTTTAATTGTATCATTCATAGGAATATCACGTTTACTTGTCTCTGATTTCGGAGAAGTCTCTGTAATCCCTCCGCCTTGTTTCCAGCTCACTGTTTTAGTCACATGAATCACATTATTGATATAATCTATATCCTGCCATTTCAGAGCCACAATCTCATTAAGTCTCATTCCGGTACATAAGGAAAAGCAAAAGAACTCATAAAGCCACTCCTGTTTAGCTTCCTGGATAAATGCCTGCTGTTCCTCTCTGGTTAATGCCCGGTGAATAGTTTCACTTGCTTTCGGTCTGTCGTCCATTCTCAGTGGCTTCACACTGGCAGCAGGATTCTTGATAATAATTTCATCATCAACTGCTGCATTTAATACCGTTTTTAATAATACTATAACGCTGTTAGTTGTTGATGCACTCAGTTTTTGTGCCAAATTTTGCTGAAGTTTTACAATCTCACGCTTCTCAATCTTCTGAAGCTTGGTTTCTCCCAGCACTGACTTGATATGATTGTTATACCTTGACCGGTTCATCTTGATACTGCTGTCCTTAATCACTCCTGTTCTGGATTTTTCCCACTCATCAAAATAAGAGTCCAACGTGATATTTCTGTTGGAAGTGTACAGCCCTGCTTTTATCTCTTCACGCATCAGGGTTTCATTTTCTGCGCATTCCTTTACATTGTGTCCATAAGCACTGTAACGTTTACCATCCACAGTAAAACGCTTTTCAAATAATCCGTTTGCTTTCTTCCTCATTCCTGACGGGATTCTTGCCATTTATACCTCACTCCTTCCTACTTGCCCTCTCGATCAGCTCCATCAGCTCTCTGTGTCTCCGGTTGAACTCTTCACTGTTCACCTGCAGATATTTCTCCTCTCTGGCTACCAGATCAGCAAGCATCTGTTTAAATTCTTTATCATTCACAGGATCATCCCCCATATATAAAAAGAACCGGCTCAACTGCTGCCATGTTACAGGTCTATAGTTGCGCCGGCGCAATTTCTTGTTTCTGTCCGGTGTGTTACCAGCGCACCGGGGTGTTACTCCACGCCCTCAGGTTATATGTATGTTCTGCTTATACGTTCCGGTTCAGACTGCGCCAACAGCATTCCCAGAATCCTATAAGACTTATTTTCTACTTCATCTCGATCAATAACGGCCGTCTTTCCTCTGCCAGTGTAAAGGCGACCTGAAGAAATTTTCTTAATCTCTCCTGTCTTGGATATGCAAGCATCATTAACTTGAATTGTAAATACTCTTCCGGTGTGCTCTTGGAAAGCTCCAGGATAAGCTCTACTGCCAGACGGTTAATTTGTTCATTCACTGTTGCGCCCTCCTGATCTTGCAGGAATCATTTCTGAATCCTTTTTAACTTCTTGATTCCACAATATCTCCCAAGCTTCCCTGACTGCTTTTAATCTCTTTTCTGTTTCAACTACATAATCAAACAGGATTTCTGACATAATACGGCATTTATCCCAGTCATATACTTTTTGAAATTCTGTTTTTGTTGTTGAAAAATCATCATATAACTGCGTACTCTGAAATTTTCCTTTCTCAATTGCAGTTTCAGCTCCACACAAATTATTATCTACATCGATCAAAATGTTTTTAATGCTTTTTAAATTTTCCATGGGTTACAATCTTCTTTCTCTCTTGATTTTTTACTCTGAATTCCTGTATAATGACAAAGAATCCAGTTAATTAGTGGTTGACGGGTTACCTGCTCTTATCGGTGGTGGTGCACTGGTAAGAGCTTTTTTATTTATCACTCTAATTCTCTCCATAGCTCTGTAGCTGTCTTAAAACCTGCTGTAAATCCACTATGTAACAATGTTCTGCCATCATTTGCAGAAGAACCTTTCTCTGTTCTTCCGGTACAGATGCCTCGATTGTCTTGCTGATCTGCTGCCAGCTTCTTCTCACTTCTGGGCTTGCTGTATGTGTTCCCGCCCAGAAACCATGTAATATTTCTGTTGTTTTCATCTTCATAACTTCTTTCCATGGGTGTACTCATAGTACAGTGTACTCATAACCCCACAGAGGAAAATTGTAATTACATCCAATACAGACATTGCTTATTTCCTTTCTGTCACAATAATCCCTAAGCTACGTGGGGATTTTTCTTCTCTATATGTTTCAGTGGTAAATTGTTCACCTTTAGGTCTATGTCCCATTCTGTAGCCGTATAACGGGCATGTTTTACAAGTACATAGCCTAACTTCTGCACTCTGTCCATTGCAACAGTCAAGACATTTCTGTCTGATTGCTCTAACTGGTGTTAATTTAGCCATCTTTTACCTCTTTCTTTTTACCCGAAGGTGGCAGCAGGTGCCAACCGTGAAAAGTTCCACACTTGTAAATAACGGTGCAGACTTTCTTTTTTGCCCGAAGGCGGCAGCAGGTGCCAACCCTCGGTTATTTGCCAAAAGATATTGTATCACTTCGGAGATTTCGGGCATCTATATAGTGATGTCCAATAAGCAACCATAGCTCTCCTTGTAACTATAGCCGCCCAGTATTTGCAGTAATTCCGCCTTGACGTTTACCCCTGCGTCAATGACTGCTGCCAGACCGGCCACAAGTCCTCTCGGAACATAACCAATAACAGTTTTGCGATTGATAGAACGTAAATGGACCACAATCTTGATAGCGTTCTTATCGAATGGGTTTTCCGGTTCTCTTACAAGCTCTGCCTGCATGGTATCCACTGGAAACTGTTTCATGAATCCCAGCCTTTCCTGAATGTTCCCTGCTGTGGTTCCCACTGCTCTGATCTTCATAGATAACTTTATGCGTCTCCATGCCTTCCGGAATGCCTGAGATAAGGTATAGCCTTCTTTCTTCAGTTCATTTGCCATTGTACAAACCGCTTTTCTGATATTGGTTATCTGCTTCATGTTTTCCTTGCCTCCTTTCTTTGTTTCGTTTACGATTACATAATACATCTTAAAGATTACTATGTCAAGTACATTTTACATTTTTTTGATTACATTTTATATCTTTGCGGTTGTATTTTTTTTAAATGTACGATATACTAAAATCATTCTTAAAGAAAGAAGGTGTAAAAATGGTAAGCGACAAAATAAAGGCGCTTCTAAGCATGAAGGGTAAAAAATATAATGAACTTGCTACATTATTTGGCATATCGCCGCAAGCAATGAGAAATAAATTTGTTCGTGGTAGCTTCTCAGCAGATGAATTAATTATGATCGCTGATTTTCTAAACTGCCAACTTGCGTTTGAAGTAGATAATGAACAAAAAATTTTTTTAACTACTGAAGATATCCGCAAATCAAAATTATCAACCAATTCAGGCAACGACTCAGCAACTCTTGATCCAGCAGATCAACCCGGACAGTAAGCCTTTCGACTGTGGGGCGTTTTTATATATTTTATAATTTTACTGGGTATGGTTCATCTGATTTCGTCTAATGTTATTATGTAACTTTTCAAAAGTTTCTAAAGCCTTGATTTTACTGGAAAAGTTTACAAAAAAGAGTTTATTGCAGTTCATAGTGTTTTATCGTTTGCTCATAAAGTAAAAAGTATTTTATGGGGTAAAGATTGGGGTAAAAAGTGGGGTACGAGAACCTGAGAAGAAGAGTCATATAAAATACCTGTTTATGTTCTGATCAGAACGGAAGAGTATTATTAAAATCTGATTTGACAAATATTTTGGCAGTTTGTATAATATACTTAACAAGACAACTGGAACGATAGCTGAAACCTATCCGTTTCTGGTGCAATAAGACTAAAGAAATAGCATCCTACTTTACCAGAGCGGGGATGCTATTTCTTATTTTTCAGATTCAGAATAGCTACAATCAGAAGTCCTACATTCAGGATAATCATAAATTCTTCATATGTACTCATAAGCCCCACTCCTTTCTGCAAGACTCAGAAACGGAGTGGTACCGCATCCTCCCAGTTGCCTGGGTAAGTATATTATATTGTCAAGGCGTGGCAGCAGGTCCTGCTGCCGTTTCTGTTTTCAAAAGTGACCGATTCGGTCATTATTCCTCTTCTTCGGTATCGCTGTATTTTTCGATAATTTCTTCAATGATATTTTGAGCGGCTGAATCTACGACTTCACATATTACGTCATAATAGGCTTCTGGGTCCTTATGTGGTATGGAATATTTATAGCCATCACAATATATATCAAAAGAATTATCGTCATGAAGTACTATTTTATAGCCTAAGCATTGTAAATATTGCAAACGTCTTTTTTCTTTTCGGGAATATTCTTTCTCGCATTCTTCTTCCCAGCTTGTGTCTAGGAGAACAGAAACAGGAATATTTAATGCTTTAGCGATTTCTAGCAATTGTGGAAGTCGAGGAGAACGTTTACCGAGTTCATATTGTTGTATTGTTCCGGTAGCGTATCCACATTTTTGAGCAAGCTGTTTTTGTGTGAGATTAGCTGATTTTCTATATTGTTTAATTTTTTTCCCTATATTTTCCATATACGCCACATCCTTTTTATTTAGATTGTAACATTAAAAAAAATTAAATGCAATCAAAATGTATGCAAATTTTGCGTTGACACACTCATAACGAATGTGATAACATTAAATACACACTCGAAATGAGTATATAAAATAAAAAAGTATTCAAAATGAATGCAGAAAGTAAGAGGGAATACAATGAAGCTTAACAAAAACAAATTTGATATTGCACGTGCAAGAGCTTGTAAGGGAACTAAGGATCTTGAAGTAGAGGGGATTTCTCGTGGTACATTATGCAGTCTAATGGCTGGCAGAAATGCAAGACCAGAAACAATCGGACGTATTGCGAAAGCTCTGGGTGTAGATGTCACAGCAATTATTGATGACATTGATAAGTAAAGGAGAACGCTATGAAAGAAGCAAGAGCAAGGATTGTATCGACAAATAATTTGGCAGTTAGCACAGAGGGCTTGCAGTGTTTACTCAGTGCCGGTCGTGCAACAGCAGTGGAAATTGGTACGGCAGCAGGTGCCAAGATTACAGTAGGGCGTAGAGTCCTGTGGAATGTGTTGAAGATCCAGAAGTATCTGGACGAGATTTCAGAGTAAGAAAGGAAACATGATTATGAATAAATACAAGGCAATTATGCAGGCAGAAAGAGTACACGCTATTTTACAGTCTGTCAGTAGAGGGGATACGGCATCAAAAGATGAAGATTGTCTACTGGTTTCGGAGAAAACAATACGGGAGCTTGTTTCTGCAAGTGAATATGTAAAGCAGAGCCTGCTGACCTTGATCGAAGATGACGACAAGACATATGAATAACAATCTGGATCACAACAGAGCTGTAAAACAACATGGATAATATTATTCATGTGGAAAGGAATAACGACAAATGGATGAAGAAAGGGGCTTACGGGATCGTGTACCAGGAAATAATGAGAAGTCCTGAGTTACCAGGAAATTCAAAGCTGATTTACGCGTACTTAGCTGCTTTTGCTGGTAATGGCGATGAGTGCTACCCAAGTGTGGAGACAATTTGCAAAGAATTAGGTATGACAAAAACAACCATGTATAAATACATGAATGTGCTTGTTGAATATGGAGTGATCGAGAAAAAGCAGACTTATGTTGGAAATCTTAAAAGCAAAGTGATTTATAGAATAACTCATGAAGTGATTTTAAATGTTCGGGTTCCTAAAATTTCGGAATCCGGTGAAAGTATTTCTCTGGTTTCCGAAAAAATAGGAATCCGGAAAGGTGAGAATCCCAGTGAGTCGGAAAGGAACATTAACAATACAAACATTAACAATATAAATAATAACAATAATAAATATATGTGTGTGCAACCAGAGGTTAGCACTCCACCAGAAGCAACCAAAAAGAAGACTTCAAGATTTATTCCGCCTACAGTAGAAGAAGTAAGACAGTATTGTCAGGAAAATGATTATGTACTTGATTCGCAGAGATTTGTTGATTTCTATGAGTGCAAGGGCTGGATGGTTGGAAAAAATAAAATGAAGAACTGGAAGGCAGCAGTTAGAACATGGGCGAGAAAGGATCAGGGAGGTGTAAGGGATGAGCCAGAACCAACAAATTCCATCCGGCTCTGGTGAGTGTCCTGTGTGCCACGGTACCGGATGGGAAATCTACAGAGAAGCTGTAGAAGGCTATAAGGAACCTTTAGAGTTTACAAGAAGATGCTCAAAGTGCAAAGGAAAAAGACGGATAAATGATCAGACAGGTGTACCACCGGAGTATTACAGTGCAGACCTCTCAAAGTTTGATTTTGGAGCATACAAAAGCAGAATGGATAATTTCCGGAAGATTGTTATGAATTTTGTTAATGAGTTTAGCAGATGGGAGAAACAGGGGAAAGGCTTGTATCTCTGGAGCAGGACACCGGGAAGTGGAAAAACCTTCCTTGCCTGCTGCCTGGCAAGATCATTGATGATCAAATACGACTTACAGATGCGTTTTATCACGGCACCGGATTACATCGACATGGTAGGCGAGAAGATTAAGAGGGCAAGAGGTGAAGAAGATCAAACCAAGGTATTTCATGAATGTGATGTGCTGGTGCTGGATGATATCGGCGCACAGTCCGGCGGCGAGTGGCAGAGACAGGAGATTTTCCGGCTGGTGAATGATCGAATGGAAACAGGGAAGATAACTATTTATACTTCAAACATGAGCACAGACAGCCTGAATGTGGATTCAAGGACCACAGACAGGATTGTAAAAGCCAGTGTGGAGCTACAGATGCCGGAAGAAAGTTTACGAAGAAAGAAAGCAGAAATGGAACAGCAGCAGTTTTTACGGGAAGTTCTGTATCCAGAATAAGAGACAGAGAAATAAGCCCACCACACAAGGCAGCAGGCTTACAGGGGTAATAACATTGTAAAGGCAGGTGTTGTCTTGTGTCAACAGGGAAAGAAAACAATGAGCAACTGGTGCAGAAGATTAAAGCCGGTGAAGATGTGACAGGGAACATGGCGAAGCTCTGGCAGCAGAACAGGAATTTTGTTTACCTGATAGCCAGGAAGTACGCAAAGACAGAGACAGATATAGATGATCTGATGCAGGAGGGCTATCTGGGAATGTACAGGGCAATAGGACCTTATGATTTATCTGCAGGTGTTGCCTTTCTCTCTTACGCTTCCTTCTGGATCCGACAGGGAATGCAGAGATATAGCCAGGACAATAAACACTTACATATCCCGTATAATCTTCAGGAAAAGGTTTTACGGTACCAGAGATTCTTAAATACCTACCGGATGCGATTCGGAAAGAATCCAACAGATGAACAGATCTGTTGCCGGATGAGAATCAACTATGAGACTCTGGATAGATTAAAGACTGCTGCCGAAGCTTGCAAAGCTGGAAGCATGGACAAAGAAATAGAGGGGACGGAAGGGGTAACATTCGGGGACACTATCGCAGATCCGGAAAACCATTATGAGAATGTTCTGGATGATCTGGAAAGGGAAGAACTTAAAAGTATTCTCTGGACGCTGGTGGATGATCTGCCGGGAAAAGCTCCGGAAGTTCTCCGGATGCGGTACAAGCAGGAGCTTACACTGAAAGAAACAGGGGAAGCAATGGGGATTAACATGGAAGCAGTAAGGCAGTGGCAGCAGAAAGGGTTAAGAGAGTTGCGTAGGCCTTCCAGATCGAACCTGTTAAGGGAGTTTTACAATGACGGTGAAATATACAGTCGTGGAGTCGTAGGCGGTGGGGTTGGTACTTTCAACAGGAACTGGACCAGCTCTACAGAAAGGACAGCACTGGATATGATTGAGCGTAGATTTTAAGAAAGGTGTATCAGGTACCGGAATATATAAAGGGCGAAGCCCGGCAGCAGGACTAAAGCAAAGGAGTGAGAAAGCATGAAGGCAAAGGAATTAAATGGATATTACTATTGCTTTTCTTTTGATGAATGGAGTCATGATCTTTACAGTATTACCGAAATGTCACGAAAGGAAGCAATACTCACAGCAATTGATAATGGAGTACGTTTATATTTGGTTAAGTATCGAAAGGGTAAACAGCAGGGAAGCAAGAAAAGAATTGCCACTAAGAACATGGCTTAAAGAAATTGCGCCGGCGCAATTATGAGATAAGCTCTTATATCTGCACTACCAGTAATAAGAGCTTAGCGTCAACCGATAACATTGAATGAAGTGTGATTTGAACAGGGGTACAAGTTGTACCCTGCTTAGGAACTTAGGCATTATTCCAGCATGAAATGCAGCAGCAGGAATCCCCCCTGATCTGCAGAAGTGAAAAAGAAAGAAGCTCCACGACCACATATGCCCATAGATGCGCAAAATATTCCCAGATCAGACTTTTGATTTTAACCGGGGGATAGAAAAAAGTTCTGATCAGAGATCCCACGACCACATATGCCCCTTTCTTTCTGCAAAATTCTAAAAACGAAAAAAAAGTTGGTAAACTAGGAAACAGGCTGCTGCCGGGCGACTGTCAAAACAAATACGACTGGAAGCGTTCCGAAAAAAACGAATAGATACAAAAACGAAACGAATAGGCTTTACAGGTGCCGAAGTCTCTGGCTTTTAAGGTTCTGAAAATGCCGAACGTTCGCTATCCGGAAAGGGCCTGAAGCTATTGCAACGTTGCAATGAAAATACGCAACGTTGCGTATGGGAAATGCTTACATTTGCTAACATTTTACGGAGTGATGATGTTGAGAAATGTTGAGATTTTAAGGAACGTTGATGCTAAGAAATGACAAGGTTTTTGGAGAGTGCTGATACTCGGAAATACTCGGATTTTACGAAGTACGGATGTTAAGAAATGTTAGGTTTTTCCCAAAAAAAGGAAATGTTGAGAAATGTTGAGATTTTTTTGTGAATCACTGCACTCTGTAAATGATGGAAAATGATGGAGTGACTGGAAGGTTGCACCCTAAGAAACCCTAAGGTTTATGATAAGGTGGAGAAAGATCATCGCACCGAACAGAGCGTTCGGGTAAGGGCTGAAAAGATGAAATTTGCCAATGGATATCGTTTATTCGTCCATTTCTTCTACCCCTAAAGAGGCATTGAGACATTTGAGACACCCTAAAAAAGAGAGGTATTCCGACATTTCCGACACCCTAAAAAGATACATGCTCACATTTCTAACACCCTAAAAAGGGAGTAACGAAACGTGACACCCTTTGAAGCATAAAAAGACCGCCACTGTCAAAGACAATGACGTTATAAGATGCGAAGCGGCAGCAGTAAGAGACTACTTCTTGTCTGTGGGGGCAAAATATATAAAATGTAATAATATTATAAAATTTATAAAAAAACTGCAAAAATTTGTTACTGTTCACTCCGTTCTCAGCAACACAAAAATTTTACACTTTTAGAAATTTTGTAGGAATCAGTTGCATCTCCCTTTCAATCCGTTATAATATTAGATGTATGTAACTATTTAATAATCAAAGAAATCTCTGCGGAACAGTTATCTGATATAGAGCTGCATAACACAACAAAGGTTAGTACACCGTTTTCGAAATAACTATACCACTCACTTGTCTGCAAATCCGATTGCACAGGTATAAAAGCCTCAGCGTAGCCCGTACGCCTGCGTTTTTATACCTGCACACTCGAATCCGCATCTTACGCGATAGGTATAGTTATTTACGAAACGATGTACCAGGAAAGAGGAAAATAAATGTTTAGAAAAATAGATAAAACCAGTACATTCAACGATGTTCTGAAACAAATTATCGAAAATATCCAAAACGGAGAATTACAACCCGGCGATGCACTTCCTGCTGAACGTATTCTGGCAGAAGAATTCGGAATCTCCAGACCAGCATTACGAGAAGTCCTAAAGGCTCTTTCCCTGCTCGGGATTACTGTCAGCGTACATGGCGGTGCCAATTATATTGCAACTGATCTTCACAGCTGTCTTACTGAACCTCTGTCTATCATATTTCAAATGTACAACAGCAAAATTCAGGATGCATTGCAGCTTCGAGGCGCACTGGAAAGCAAAGCTGCTTTTCTCGCTGCCCAAAACTGTACACCGCTGGATGCTGCTGAACTCCAGCTTATCATTGCCAGACTGGACAGCACTCAGGATGAAAAAATCCGCGGTGATCTGGATCGTGATCTGCATCTGAAAATTGCTCAGATTTCTGACAATCCATTAATACTGAGTGTCTTAAATGCCTCTGCACAGATTACCGAAAATATGATCGTTGGAATACGTTCCTATCTTATGCAGAAAAATAACGATGCACCGGAGATTGATTCCCAGCACACTCGGCTTGTTCAGGCAATAACCAATAATGATGCACCTCTTGCAGAAAAAGTTATGAACGAACATATGCATACTATAGAATATCTCCTGAATGAAATTACGTCTGACAACCTCACAATTTCTGATAACGTTCAACAACCATAAATTACCCTGATCATGTTATCAAAAATTATATGTCAGACCCACTTATC
>OLNT01001859.1_pt1 | contig 10928 bp, 19 predicted proteins | sample 1672641 | NCBI WGS metagenome assembly OLNT01 (sample SAMEA3136708, study PRJEB25190) | human gut metagenome
CCGGTCCTGCCGCGCGGGGCGAGTGCCTTGACCGCCGGCAGTGCGACGCCCGCCGCCTGCCGGTTGACCTCCTTGAGCTGTTTGAGGTCGGCGCCGGCCTTGCGCATCGTGGCCACGAACCGTTTCTGGCCGACCACGTACAACGCCTTGTCGGCCATCACGCGCTGGCCGTGGCCGTGTAGGCGCTGGCCTTCACGTTGGTGGCCGAGAACTCGAAGTCCTTCTTGTTGCGGGTCTTCACGTCGCCGCCGAACGCGATGGGCGCGATGGTCACGGTCATGTCCAGTTGGAGGGAGCCCTTGTTGTTCGGTATGAACTTGGCGGTCTTCCGCTCTCCGGCGTGGTTCAGACACCACACCTGCGCGCCCTCCATGCTGTAGTCCTCGCCGATGCTGCCCGACAGCTTCCAGGTGGAGGTGAGCTCCCCGCCTTCCTCGTGCCCATCAAGGTAGGTGTCGGGGTCCTCGCTGGAATTGTCGGGGGCGAGCTCCACGCTCGTGCAGTCCACGTCGAGCCTGCGCTGGTCGTCGGCGGCACCGATGACCAGGCTTCCCGGTCCCAGGGTGCGAATCTTGTCTGCCATGGTTGTTTCCTTTCGTGTTAGATGGCGTTCAAAGTGACTTCGTATGCGGCGAGCGTGCCCGCGTCGGCGAGGTTGAAGCCTGAGGCGGTGGCGCTGCGCAGGGGCAGGTTCTCCTGGTGCATGAGTTCGAGCACCTGCATGATGAGGGGGATGGCCTTCTGCTGGGTGGTGGGGGTGCCGGCCGTGACCATGAGCTTGATGGTGATTTCCGGCGGGTAGGGGTGCCATCCCTCCCATGTGAAATCAGGTGGTTCTATCCAGATGCTGGCCTTGCCCGGTGAGGGTTTGACCAGCGTGGGATCGTCGGTCACCTGTGTGACGATGCCGCCGAGCCCCGTGAGCTTTTCGGTCAGTTCGGCGACCGTGTTGTCGTAGTCGCTCATGACACCCCCATGCCGGCGGGTATGCCGGCAGCGCGCAGTTTCGGCCATGCGCTGCGCATCGGGTCGGTGCTGATTCTGAACGGTTCCACGCCGTCCACGGTCAGGCCGACGATGCCGTTGCGCGCGTCCTTCGCCTGCCATAGATCGAGGGAGATGCCAAGCACCACGTCATCGAGCAGTGGTTGGGCCAGTGTGTAGCCGGCGATGTGTGGGGCGAGGTATGCGCGCGCGGTCTTCAGCATGTCCGATAGCGTGGGCCTGTCGTCATCGTCCATGGTCCCGGCGAGATAGGCCAGTCTGCTGGTGAGCGGGTCCTGTTCGGTGTCGCTCATGGTCAGGCGGCGGCGAACTTGACGGGCAGGATGCCCTGCTTGAACGTGGTGCCGAACGCGGCGTAGCCGTAGACGCTGAACTGGCGGGTCAGGTTGATGATGTTGTCGGCCTGGAGCTGGAACGGGGAGCCGTTGGACTCCCACATGGTCACGGCGCTCTTGTCCATGAACACCACGGTGCCGTTCGGCGCGCCATCGAGCATACGCACGTCCTGGCGGAGCAGTCGGCCGCTGATTGATGCCGGGTCGAGCGAGCCGAGCGTGTCCGAGCCTTGGCCGGAGACGTCCAGGAAACGGTTGCCCTCGTCGGTCAGGTGCGCGATGGCCTTGAACACGTCCGGGCTCACGCCGATGTAGTCCAGGGTTGCGTTCACGTCGTCGAACTTGGCCGATGCGTCGATGATGAGATCGATCCAGTCGTTGGGCTTCAGAGCATCGGCGGTCTTTCCCACGGCCAGTTTGTCCGTGTCGCCAATGGCTTCGATGGAACCGTAGAGCGCGGTTCGGGCCGCGTTCTCGGTGGCGCGGGCGTAGGCCGCGGTCAGGCAACGCATCTCGAAGCTCACGTCCCCCACGGGCATGCGTTCGATGCGCTGGCGGCTCAGGTCGCCGTAGCCGCCGTATGTGTCGATGACGGCGGATTCGTCGCCGAACGTGACCTTGCCGAAGGGCAGCGAGTCGCCTTCCTTCGCCTGCTTGGCGACGGTGTGCGTGTCGGATTTGAGCACGAGATAGCTCATGCTCATTCCCTCCGCCGGCAGGGGCTGATGGGTGAGCAGCGTGGCGATCTTGCGTTTCTGCTCCAGAATGCGGATGCGGTCGGCGATCCAGGTGGGTTGCGGGTCGGCGTCCGCCACTACGGAACCGGTGTAGTCACGGGACAACAGCGCATTGTAGGCTTCCCGAGCCGCTTCGGCCTTGCCGGTGTCGTCGGACACCAGCGCCTTGAGCAGTTCGCCCTGGCTGTGGTATTCGCCCAGCGGCGACGTGCCGCGCTGCTGATTGAGACGGCTGGTCAGCGTGGTCTCGATGCCGCGCAGAATCTCGGCCTGTTCGTCCTGGCGGTTGGTGAGCTTGGCCAGGGCTTCGGTCCATTTCTCGGCCTGTTCGGTCATTGGGGTTTCCTCCTGATTGTTGTTGCGATGGTTGGTGAGTTTCGCGTTTTCATAGGCCGGCCAGCTCACGAGGCTGGTCTCCAAGAGCCGGACCTTCCTGCGATGGGTCACGCCGTCCTTGTCCTTCCGGTCCTCGATGGGAACGAAGCCCACACTGAGCGAATCAAGGGCCCCCTCGTCCAGCAGGGCCACGGCGTCGCGCCCCTGCTGGGTGTCCGCGATGCGCGCGGTGATGTGCAGGCCGTCCTCGCGGTTCTCGCCGGATGTGATGGAGCCGATAAGGGTGTCGTGCTGGTAGTAGAGCTTCGCGGAGTCGAGCCCCTCGAAGACGGTGTCGGGGTCGAAGGTCTCGCGTTCGCCCCACACGTCGATGACGTCGCCGAACGGCACGGCCACGCCCTCGATGGTGCGCCCGTCACCGTCGTCCTCGGAGCGGGCGAGCATTCGCCCCTTGAATCCGATTTCATGCTTCATCGGTGTTTGTTCCTTCCTGTGAGCCTCCGAGCGGGGGCATGTTCTCCCTTGAGCGGGCTTCGTCCACGGTCATCACGCCGGCCTCGATAGCGATCTTGTAGGTCTCCATGCGGGTTTTCGTGTCCGAACGGCGGAACGAGTCCCAGCCGAAATCGATGGTCTGGCCGCGTGGTATCACCATGCTCAGCGCGTCCTTCATCGGCTGCACGTAGGCGTTGAGGGTGAAGTCAGCGAACTGGCTCCATTCCTGTTCCACGTTGCTGTAGGTCAGGCTCGAACCGGATTCGGCGAGCATGAGCTTGGGCGGGATGCCGAACAGTCGGGAAAGCAGGGTGGTGTCGAATTTCTGGGTTTCCAGATACTGCATGTCGGACGGGCTGAGCAGCAACGGCGTGTAGGTCATGCCCCCGCCGATGACCTTGACGCCCTTCATGTTCTTCTCGAACCGTTGCTTGGTGTTGGTGGCGATTTCGTCGTTGATCATCTTGTCCGTGGAGAGGATGCCGGACGGCTGGGCGGGTTCGTCGAACCACATGGCCTTCGCGTCCCTCGCGTCCATGGCACCGTTGATTTCCGCACGGCCGGCCTCCACGGGTCCCAGTCCATGCAGTCTGCCGGGAATGCTCACGAACGGCAGGTGAAGGATATCTTCATCGCGGTAGACGTTGCCCATGTACCCGTATTGCTTCCACGGGTTCGCGGGGTCGCCGCTCAGGTCCGTGATGCTCACCAACGAGGCGGGCAGCACGCGCAGACCTTTCACGGTGCCGTCCAGGCCTCTCAATTTCAGCCAGAACGCCTCGCCCCGCACCACCATGTCGCCCACGGTCAGACGGACGAACTCGCTGCGATGACGGTTGGGGTCGGGGCGGGAGATTATCGGCAGTTGGGGCACGATCTCCACGCCATCGCGCAACTGACGAAGGGGCAGCCCCGCGATGCTGGTCTCCAGAATCTGGACGGCGCGAAACACGGTGCTGTAGTGCAGCACGTCGCGGTCGGCCGGGGTACGGGCCGGCGGGGTCGTCAGCGGGCCTTCCGGTCCGGTGGCCGCGCGGTAGGCCGGTGCCATCCGGTTGAGCAGGCGTTCCACGAGATTCATGGCCCCAACCATGCACCGGCGCGGCCGGTTCTGTCCATGACGATGCGGCATCCAGCGGCATTGGGCGGCATCCAGCGGCATGTCGTCAGAAGACCTGGATATCGTCGGCCTCCCATTCGGGCAGGTGCATGTATCCCCAGTAGGCCATCGTCATGGCCTCCAACGCGCTCACGTCGCCGGCCGAACGGTTCCACAGCCATGCGTCGCCGCTCTTGCGTTTCGTGGCCCTGCACACCTGCTCGTCGGCCAGCCTGTCCGAGGCGTGCGTGAGATTATGTTGCTCCAACGCGCTTACGAACGATTGCGGGGCCGTCACCGCATCTGCCGCCCTCATGTCCGACAGCCGGTAGACGCGCTCGAACGTGTGCGGGTCATGGGCATTGGCGAGCACATCGGCCAAGGCGGCGGAGGGGCCGCGCGGGTCGATGCATACCGGTGCCCTGTAGTCGTTTTGGAGGGCCAGCAGTCTCGCGGGCGATTCGCCGGTGCCCGGCAGGTCGTCAACGATCTGCACGAGCGGCGGCAGTCCCCCGCCAACGCCGATGCAGGCGGCTATCACCGTGTGGGTCGCGTCCAGGGGCACGCCCACGCCGAAGCACACGCGCATCCCATGCTCCGGCGTGACCGGCTCGTCCATGGTGTCGGCCCACAGCAGAGAGTCGATGGCCCTGTCTGTGCTGCCGGCGTCGCGGATGTTGCCGAACGCCCTCGCCCAACCCTCCGCGTCGTCGTCGAACTGACGGCGGAACCCGGCCAATTGGTCGAAATCGAACAAATAACCGGCCCCCGGGTGATATCGCCATATGGTTTCGAGATCCTCCGGGTCGGCATCGAACGGTATGCCGAAATCAAAGAACGCGGTACGGTCGGGGATATCGCCGGCCCTCAGCCTGTCCAGGCGGTCGTTGAAATACTCGCTGCTGGCGTTGCCCTCCGTGCTCGTCCACCATATCTGCGGTCTCACGCCGGTGAGCTTCAGGCGCGTGGTGGTCGTGGGGATGAAACCGTCCTTGAGGTTCTTCGCCTGTTGTTTTGACAGGCTCCATACCTCGTCCACGTTGATCAGGTCGCCCTGCACGCCGTGGCCGGCCGCCTCGGTCGCGCCGCCCGGCCTCAGCTGGCTGCCGTTCTTGAACTCCAAGGCCATGCTGCCGTTGCTCAGGCGGGGTGGTTTGGCGAGTTTCCGCAGTCTCGATTTGCGCCATGATTTGACGAAATCGCGAAACTGGTCGTTGGCGTCCTTGCCGGTCTGGGCGAGATACCAGGTCTTGCGGTCCGGCCCCCACAACGAGTTGCGCACGTCGTAGCTTTTGGTGATGGTGGTCTTGCCCGCCTGTCGTTGGACGGTGAGCACGAGTTCGTCGTACCAGTAGGTGCCGGTGGACGGGTCGATCTCGCTGATGACATCGATGACCTGGCGTTGCCACGGGATGAGTGGCTTGCCCAGCAGTTCGCTGAACCTGGCCACGAGAGCGCCGTCGGTGGCGCGTTCCTGGTTACGCGCGGTCGCGTGGCGCGGTTGCAAGGATGGCGGCTGGTCGTGGTTCATCGCGCCGCCTTGCCCAGCAGTTCGGTGATTTCGGGGTCGTCGTCCATCGTGTCGTACATGCCCTCGAGCTGTTGGATATAGCCCAGAAGACTGGTCATGTTGCGGCTTATCTCGCGGCCGCGCGCGTTCTGCACGTCGATGTTGCGGGCGATGCTCAGCATCGATGAATAGATGAAGTCGGCCATCGGGTTCTCGGCCTTGCCGTCCCGGTACTCCTTGATGAACTCCCGTGTGGCCTTTTCCTGCGGTCCTTCGATCAGTCCCGCGTTCTCCAAGCCCTCGAAACCTGTCATGAGAAATTGCTCCAATCACAGTAATGGTGTATATTCCCTGTTTGAAGCATTTTCATAGCCTGATTTTGGGGTGCCGTCCCTATTTTCGGGCTTTTTTTATTATTTTGTGGGGAACCAAAAACGGTGGGCGCGGGGTGTTCCTTCGCTTCGCTTCTCAAAAAAAACGACGGTCACCATGCCGGCCGCGCCGGTTGCGAGCCGATCGGGCCGGCATCGGGTCCGTTGGCGAGCCCGAGGGCCGCGAGCCTTGACCTGCGAGCCTTGAGCCTCGCATCGATGCCGGTCTGAGTGATGCCCTGCCGGTACCACTGGAGCACGCCGGCCTGCAACCGTTTACCAACGTCCATGCCTCGCGCCCTGAGCCTGTCCATCACCTCCTGCTTGCCGGGGTCGCAGACCGTGATGTCATAGTCCAGGGCGATCCACTCGTCCAGCAGCCGAGGGCTTCGCGGCGTGAAGGGCAGGGTCTTCACCAGCCACAGCTCCACCGGTTCCGTGACACGCACCATGTGCCGGTAGGCCCCGTACCATGCCCCCGATGCCATACGCCTCACCCATTCCACGGTGACGTGCTCGGCGTCCGAGCCCGGCATCATGGCCTTGGCCAGTGCGTCGAAGTCCAGCACCACGGCCCCCGGTTGCCGGTGCATGTCAACATACGTTGACTTACCGCCAGCCGGAGGGCCGATGACCGCGTGGATAAGCGCGCCATACCCGTTAAGCGTCCGGTCGCCCCGAAGCGAGTTGCAGTGCTTGCACGCGCGGCGAAGGTTCGCCGGCACGGTGGGCCCGCCCGCGATATGCGGCACGATGTGGTCCGTGGTGTCGCTGTGGTTCGTGCAGCCGGGCATCCCCAGCCAGCAGTCGTTGCCCCACCGCTCGATGACCTCGGCCGAGACGGCTGGCGGCACACGTTGCCTATCCCTTCTGCCCGGCATGGCGCCACCTTTCCACCTCGGCGCTCTCGTACCGGACCAGCCTCGTGCCCGGCCAGCGCGTCCAACGCGGCCCCTTGCCCACTTCCTGCCGCCACTTGCGCACCGTATCCGGCTTCACATGCAACAGTTCGGCCACCTCGGCCGTCGTCAAATACCCCATCATCCCTCCTAGAGCAAACTCATGCGAGACTGCATCTGCACGGTCGGCTGAGCCGCCTCGGCCCTGCGCCTGAATACGCTTACCTGCCCCTGCGCCCACAAATCGAACTGGCGTGCGTCCAACGTCCACGCGCCGCCCAGACGACGCACTCCCATGGCCGGCCAGTCGCCGCCCAATGCGGCCAGTTCTATGTCGTTGCGCAGGTGCAGGACCTTCAACACGCGCATCGAATCGGGCAACCCCGTATGCTGTTCGTCGGCAAGGGCGTTGATGGACAGCCTGAAGCCCTCCAGCAGTTCGGCCGCGTCATGCGGAGCAGACCAAGGGCTCAACGCCTCGGCAAGGCTCGGTTTCGTGCGCGCCATCAGTCCACCACCCAAGCCCACGAGCCGGTCCACCGGGCCAACGCCTGCATGGCCTCGCGCGCATCCCAGCAGCGCATCCCGTACTTGCGGGTCTTCGAGACGGGGCATTGCGCCAACTGCATCATATGGAACGCCTGGTTGTCGTCGATGCGCCCGTTACGCCTGGTCAATCCGGCCCAACGCGCGATCTGCTCGATGGTCACCAGAAACGATTCCGTGGTCTTCCTCGACTGGATGAACTCGTTGAGCTTCGGAAGCAGTCGGATACCCGCGTCCTTCAGATTCATCTCGAACGTTGCCTTGCTCATAATCCGTAATCCCCTTACGTTGGTTTCTCATGTCCCTTTTGGGAGTGAGGCTGGAGAGGTCAAGACCCGAAGATTCTCGGCCGAGACGCGCAACGCGAAATCTCGGCCGAGAATCCTCAAGTGGGTCTCGCTTTCGGTCGGTCGGCCGTCGATTGCAAGAGCAGGCCGAAGCCTGCCGGGAATGGTCCCCAAATCCAGCCCCCCCCCGAAAGGGAGTAACGCTGCCCGATTCCGCCTTTACCAGCGGCTGGATAGGGTCGGTGGCAACCTCTTAGTCTCGCAAGTACCGCAGTTGCAATGCGGCCGGCTTCCCGCCACCACAGCGGGCATAGGTAGGGCTAGGCGTAGCCATACGCGCCATCACAGCCATTCCATTCTCAGTGACCCGATAGCGTCGGGCACGCATACGAACGCCTAGAGGCGTCTAAAGATACCTAGAACTACTCGGGACCGTCCGGCATCACGGCCAGCGCCTCGATCAACGCGCGCACCTCGTCGGCCGTGAGCACGTACACCTTGCTGTGGAAGTCGCGACGCCGCGCGTGCGGCGTGATGCACAGCATCAGGCAACCATTGGCCGTTACCGCGCTCTTGAACACATATCCCAGCTCACCGTTCGGCATCATTCCTCCTTCAGCCAATCGCCAAGATTCACGGCCGCGAGACACACCCCGAAGCCAACCAACAGCAACGGCGACGCCGCGACCAGCACCAACGCCTGGCAGCACTTCCTAAACACCCTCACGATCGCCTCGATTCAGACGGGTGGACACGCGCTCCGGCACATCCGCCAGCACCATGCCCGCAGACAGGCAGGCGGCGCCGACCAATGCCCACAGGCCCATGACGGCCAGAATCAAACCCACGAACACCGCGCAGAACGTGAGAACGCCCTTATAAAGCCCGTGCATGCTTCGCCTCCCTAATCACTTGCGCGATCTCGCGGTTGATGGTCACCATGTCGCCCATACTCAGCCCGTTCATGACAAGCGTCTTGCCCTCGAAATCGATGTAGATACCGAACTGGTACGGGTCGTCGGTATCGCGCAAATCCTCCAAGACCGCCCAGAAACGGTTATGACTTGATTCCGGGTCAAACACCGACATTGTCAGCCCTTTCCAAAGCCTCATCGATCACTTTCCGCCAAGCCAGAAGGTCGGCGCGGGAAACCCGCATGCTCAGACCGACACCCGGACCGAAATAATCCGGGAAATCAGCCAAGCAACCCCTGCCGTCCCTGGAATCGGCCACAACAATCTGCAACTCCTGACTCATCGCCCCACCTCCATCGGTGCATCTGCTTTGCAAGCAGAGGGTTTACGTTTAGGTTCCTTCCCCCGGCTGCGTAAGCTGGGAATCGCACAAAAACCAACCGTCGCAGATGACGGAGGAAGGAAGAATAAATGGCCAATTCGGCGCAGTATCTAATCGGCTTCTTCGACCGCGACAAGGCGGAGACCGGCGAATACAGAATCAACGTGGTGTCCGCCGCCATGAACGACCTGGAACGAGTGACGCGGGCCGGCGCGGCCATCGGTACTGACCTGTGCCAGGAGATAGTCGGTGACATTCCGCAGATATGGCAGCACGTCATCCTGTCGTTCGTGGACAAGGAACCGCGTTGGGATGACAAATTGCGTTGGAAATGCTCGCCCACGCCCATAACGAAAGTCGGTTTGCCCAAGGACCTGCACAAGGATCTGGTCATGGCCGCGCAGACCCTTCCGTTCTCGTCGCCGGACGAGGACGAACGGAAGAAGCGCGATGTGAGGGAACTCATCGTGGAAACCGCAAAAGCCATCCAGGATGACCCGACTCTGCCGCAGAATGTGCGCGTGTACATCCTGCGCCTGCTCAAGGAGCTGTCAACGGCGCTCGAGGAATCCGACAAGGCCATGTTCATTCTCGACGACGCCATCAACAGACTGGTGGCCGCCCTGACGATGGCGGAAACCGTATCCAAGAAGCCCGAAAGAATCCATGGTCTGCTGAATAAATTCCTGCCGACTCTGGGCGTGGCCCTCATGACTTCGATCATTGGGATGCCTTTCCAGATTGCGACTGCTGCGATTGAACATGAGCTTTTTCCACCTGAGCAAAACACCGTGATTCGTATTGAAGGAGCTGCGGCACACCAAGATACGGGCCCATCGCAATCAGATCATTGATGACCTGATGCTTGACGACGAACTCGCGCACGTCGTCAAGCTCGGGCCAGCCGCCGGTATCGGGTTTCTCGTCGGACTGGAGATTCTTCATCGCCTTGATACAGAAATCATCGAAGAACCGATTGAAGCATTGCGTGACGGTGACCGAGCTTGCCTTGCCCTTGGCGTACACGCTGACCGTGTAGCGATGGAACACGGATAAAGCCTTCTGGACCGCCATCAAGGCATCCGGCGAGAACGAGTCGGCCCAGGACATATCCACCTCGTTCAGACCGCCATAGGTCATATCGGAATAAATCTTCCGCAAAGTGTCATCGACGCTTTCAGGAGTGTTATCTGCCATCACGCCACCTCCAAAGGCTTCGCATAATCAGAACGACCAAGCAGGAAATCGACGCTCACATCGAAATAGTCGGCAATCAGAGACAGGTCGCGAACAGTGAAAGCGACAGTGCCGTGAATCTTCTGAGACATTGTCGGACCAGAAATTCCGAGAATCGATGCCAGCTCACGTTGTCGCATTGCATGGGACTCGAGTAAGTCCTCGATGCGATCTAATCGAGTTTGTTTAACAAATGCAACTTGTGTCACGCAAAGATTATTAACAGTCTCGCAAAGTTTCGTCAAATCAACACGCCGGTCTTGGCAAACTAAAATTAGTAAGGCTATATTGTTTGGTGAAACCAATTTAGGAGGTGGATAGATGAGTAACGTACTCACAGAAAACGAAGCCGCTGCGGTGGCTGCTTTTTCCAAAATGACAGAAGACGCGGCAAAGATAGCCGATCAATACAAAGCTATGGCTAAAACCTATGAGGCCACTTTAAAACTTGCTGAGCAATATAAAGCAATGTTGAAGCCGATTGAGCCGATGCTGAAGTGGTATGAGAATCAAGCAAAGATATACCGCGGTGTTTCAGATATCCAAGAATCGGTCACAAGCAGCATGAAGGCGATTATGGGTGCTCGTGGCTTGAAGCAGTCGGATTTGGCCTCTGCGCTGGGCCTGAGCGCCTCAACTATTTCGCAGAAGATGACAAAGAGAGTTGCGTGGACGCTGGATGATATAGAAAAAGCCTCGGAATTCTTCAAAGTGAATCCCGAGGCGTTGGTAGCGGGGCATGGATTTGAACCATGGACCTCTGGGTTATGAGCCC
>OLNT01001863.1_pt1 | contig 10915 bp, 11 predicted proteins | sample 1672641 | NCBI WGS metagenome assembly OLNT01 (sample SAMEA3136708, study PRJEB25190) | human gut metagenome
TCACTAAGAAAAACGCTATGGGTGTCCGCGGCATGAAGCTTACCGGCGAAGACCGGATCCACCATGCGTATCTTTTGGAAAGCAGGCAGGAGTATGCCATTACCTACCACGACAAACCATATGTACTTAACAAAGTCAAACTCGCCAAGCGAGACACCAAAGGTGTGAAGCCGAGAATCTGATCACCACCCCGCCATCTACCTCACAGCTTACGGTGATCTGGCTGGAACTGACCATTCGTGAGATGCACGCTCATTCTCGGTTTGACGGGCAGATATGAGGGGAAGGCTCTCCTCCCTGAAATACGTAGACAAAGGTCAGCTCTACGAAGCCACCATCCTCAAGTCCCTGAAAGAAGACACCACCCGCCGCACTGTAGTCCTGGTATCCCACAGAGTCTCCACTATGAATGTGGTGTATGAGATGGAGAATGGGAGATTATCATAAGAGATGGCGCTTTGGATACATTGATATAGATGAACTAAAGCAGTATAATATATAACTTGTAGTGAGGGTACGGTGTTGTAAATGGAAGAGAAGAAGATGAATTATATTGCACATTGTGATGGTGAACGTGAACAAAGTATATTAGAGCATTTGCAGGGAACGGCAGAAAAAGCAAAAGATTTTGCAGAAGTTTTTGAAAAAGGAGATTGGGGATATTGCTGTGGAATGCTGCATGATATCGGAAAATATAGCGATAAATTTCAACGTCGGATTCGTGGAGAAGAAATAAAAGTGGATCATGCAACAGCAGGAGCAAGAGTTTGCATGGAATTGGGTGGGATGTATCCGTTTTTGGAGATGTGTATTGCGGGACATCATGCTGGCTTATCCGATTATGGCGTCAGCACAGATACAGGAAATTCATCTACTACACTTGGAAGAAGAAAGAAGAAAATAGAAGATTTTTATGCATACAAAAAAGAAGTGAAGATTCCAGAGTTAAAAACATCACCAGTTAATGTAGAGAAAACGAAGGATTTAAATTTTTCTTTAAGTATGTTTACGAGAATGATGTATTCTTGTCTTGTCGATGCCGATTTTCTTGATACAGAAGAATTTATGACAGAAGAAAGATCGGGACGACAGCAGGGGCAAGAGATACAGGTGCTTCTGGATAAATTGGAAAAATATATAACAGAGTGGCTGAAAAATACAGAAACAGAAAGTGTAAATGGCAGAAGAACAGAGATTTTAAAAGCTTGCCTGGAAAACGGAGAGAGAGAAAAAGGCCTTTTTCGGCTGACGGTTCCGACTGGTGGAGGTAAAACGGTTGCATCGCTTGCATTTGCATTAAGGCATGCAGTTAAGCATCACATGAAACGTATTATTTATGTGATACCTTATACCAGTATTATCGAACAAAATGCAGCAGTTTTTCGAAGGATATTAGGAGATGAAAATGTTCTGGAAAATCATTGCAACATAGATTATGAGGAAGCAGAAGAACTGAAACCTATGCAGCTTGCTTCTGAAAACTGGGATAAACCAGTAGTAGTTACAACGAATGTACAATTTTTTGAATCCTTGTTTTCAAATAAATCTTCAAAATGCAGAAAATTACATAATATGGCAAATAGTGTGATCATATTTGATGAAGCACAGATGTTGCCAAATGACTATTTGAAACCCTGTCTGACAGCAATTGAAGAACTGGTGATAAATTATAAGGTGAGTGCAGTATTATGTACAGCTACACAACCGGCATTGGATGCTTTTTTTTGCAATATAAAGCAGATTACTGAGCTTTGTCCAAGGACAGAGGAACAGTTTGAGTTTTTTAAAAGAGTTCACTTTGAAAACGATGGAAAATTGTCAGAAGAAGACGTGGAAGAATGTCTGTTAAGAGAAACACAGGCATTATGCATTGTGAATACAAAAAAGAAAGCTCAAAAAATTTATAATGCTATGAGAGAAGATGGCGTTTATCATTTATCTACGAGCATGTATCCAAAACATAGAAAGCGTATGTTAAAGCAGATAAAAGAACGATTGAGAGAAGGGAAAAAGTGCATTGTAATTTCAACAAGTCTGGTAGAGGCAGGAGTAGATCTTGATTTTTATACAGTATACAGACAGCTTTCAGGAATAGATTCTATCATTCAGGCGGCAGGAAGGTGTAATCGTGAGGGAAAACGGACGATAGAAGAAAGCAAAGTGGTGATTTTTCAGTTTGATGATGCTGAAAAAGTTCCAGGGCAGAGACAGCAGATGGATGTTTCGAAAGCGCTGCTTGCGAATGAATGTAAAATTGAAGATATGCAGACTGTAACAAGATACTTTGAAATGCTTTATCATATGCGAGGTGAAAGTTTGGATAAAAAGAAAATCTGCGAAGAGTTTAATGGGGGATGGCATCATTTTGCTACAGTGGAAAGAGAGTTTAAACTGATAGATGAAAACACGGTAACCGTTTTTGTAAATCAGGAAGAAGATGCTCAGGAAGTGATACAGGATCTGAAAAATAAAGGTTTTACAAAATCCGGAATGAGACGGGCTGTACAATATTGTGTGAATTTGTATAAACAGGAATTTGAGAAATATAATGATGCGGGGATGCTGAAGCTGGTTTCGGAAGATATAAAGGATTTCTATGAACTGACAGATTTAGAACAATATTCAGAGGAGACAGGACTGAATCTTGAGGTTGACTGTGGCATGGCAGTTTGGTTGTGAAAATATGTAGATTAGAGCAGGGAGATTAAGGTGGAAAAACCTTAATCTCCCTGTTCTAATTCTACACGGTTACATTTAAAATTATTATTTCAATCCACAGGAACCATTTTAATCGAATCAAGCAAGTCGCCTGCCTTCATAGGCATTAAAATGTTTTCTGACATACTATAAATATAATATATAAATAAAAAGAATTCAATAAATTTAAATGTAAATAATTTAGGGGCAAGTATTGTATATTTTGGATGAGTGTAGTATATTTAAGATGACGAGAAAAAATAAAAGAAAATTATTAAAAATAAAAAGAATTTACAGAAAAAAGGAGCTGCATATGATTCTATATCATGGGAGCAAAGAGGTAGTGGAATATCCGGAAATCAGAAAAGCCAGATTTAACAAAGATTTTTATTTTGGTTTTTATTGTACAAATATTGAAAAGCAGGCAGAACGATGGGCTATAAGATATGGTAAAAAAGGATATATTAACAAGTATGAGTATACAGAAAATCAGAGATTAAATATTCTTAAATTCGATAAAATGACGGAAGAATGGCTGGATTTTATTATTTCCTGTCGAAAGGGACAGGCACATCAGTATGATATTGTGGAAGGACCAATGGCAGATGATACAATCTACAATTATCTGCAAAATTATCTGGATGGAAAGATTTCAAGAGCTGCTTTCTGGGAATTGGTAAAATTCAAGTATCCAACGCATCAAATCAGTTTTCATACAATTTCAGCACTGGATACATTGAAATTTGTAGGAAGTGAGGTTGTTTATGGCGAGAAAAAATAATAATGCTTTGTTTTTTACCTGTAGTTTGATCGAGTACATAGGACGAACTCAAAAACAACGTCGGTGGAAAGTTACGGATTATCTTGGAATGGAAAATATAAAGCGAATATATAACTATGCGGATGTCTTTCACTGTGAGCCAATAGAAAAAGTTGCGGCAGAATTTACAGAGCAATGTGATATTCCGGAGGGCGAATTTGACAATGTATCAATATGCAGGTATGCAATTCCGGATTACTGGGATATTGGAGAAGTATATGAGAGATTAATAGAAGACATATACGATGATACAGAACTTGAAAAGGGAATATGGGAAATTTATCATTCCTGGATTGATGCACATATTTCGGACTATAATACAGATTTTTATTATCAATCACGAGATTATATAGCAGCATGTTATAAAGCTGGTGAAATAATATGAGAAAAGAGGGAAAGTGCCTATGGGAATGGGAGTAAAGGTCAGAGTGTGGGGGGATTATGCATTATTTTCAAGACCAGAGATGAAAGTAGAACGGTGTTCTTATGATGTAATAACACCGTCGGCTGCCAGAGGAATTTTGGAAGCAATTTACTGGCATCCGGGCATGAAATGGTGTATAGATAAGATTTATGTGAAGAAACCGGTTAAATTTACCAGTGTAAGAAGAAATGAAGTGAAGAGTAAGGTATCTGCAAGTAAAGTGCTTGAAGCCTATAATGGAGGAATGAAACCCCTATATTTAAGCAGTAAAGAGGAAATTGTACAGAGAGCGTCTTTGTTGTTAAGTGATGTAGAGTATGTTATTGAAGCTCATTTTGAAATGACGGAGAAAGCAAATGAAACGGATAATCCAGGGAAATTCAAGGATATTATTATGAGGAGATTGAAAAGAGGCGCATGTTACAGTATGCCTTATTTTGGGTGTCGGGAATTTCCTGCAAATTTTGAGTTGTGTAATGAAGAGGAAATTCATACTGCATATGACGATGTAGAGGAAAAAGATTTTGGATTTATGCTATATGATATTGATTATTCGGATGAAGAGAATCTTAGCCCCATGTTTTTTAGAGCAATCATGAAACAGGGAGTAATAGATGTGCGAAACTGCGAGGTGGTTCGATGATACTGCAGGCATTGGTGAAATATTATGAAGATTTGGAAAGACAAGAAAAATTACCCAAACAGGGGTGGTGTCAGGCAAAAGTTTCTTATGGAATCAATTTGTCTACAGACGGGGATATAAAGAATATCTTATGGCTGAAGGAGGAGAGACAGACAGGGAAGAAACAGATTTGGATTTCACAAACAATGAAAGTTCCGGCAATGCTCACGCGATCATCCGGAGTTGCGGCGAATTTTTTATGTGATAATTCGAAATATATGCTTGGAATTGATAAGAGTGGTACAGGAAAAAGAATTACAGAATGCTTTGAAGCGGCAAAGGAGAAGCATCTGAAGTTGTTGAAAAATACTTCCGGAGAAATGGCACAGGCTATATGTGCTTTTTTTTATAAATGGAATCCGGAAAAAGCAAAAGAAAATGCTGCTGTTTTAGAAAACTGGGAGGAGATCACGGATGGTGGAAATCTTATATTCTGTATGGATAAAAAATATGCCCAGGATGACAAGGAAATAGAGCAAATATGGAATGTAGAAAGTAAACAGTCGGAAACAGATATAAGTGGAATTTGTCTGGTAACAGGAGAAAAAACTGAAATTTCAAGAATTCACAGGAATATAAAAGGGGTGCCGGGAGCACAGTCCAGTGGTGCAGCTTTGGTTTCTTTTAATGCACCATCATTTGAATCTTATGGAAAAGAACAGAGCTATAATGCACCGGTCGGAAAATATGCAGAGTTTGCTTACACAAGTGCGTTGAATTATTTGCTGGCACAAAAGAAATATACGTTTCCGCTGGGAGATTCTATTATTGTATATTGGGCAGAGGAGGCAAAGACGGAATATCAGGATGCGCTTTTAGCATTGTTAAATCCGGTAAAAGATAATCAAAGTGAGGTACATGGATTTTTTGAAAAACTCAGAAAAGATGAACAGATCATAATTGATGACATTGAATTAAATCCATCTCAGAAGTTTTATATTTTATGTCTGGCACCAAATGCTGCCAGGTTATCTGTAAGATTTTTTTATCAGAGTTCATTTGGAAATATTACGAAAAATCTGGCATGTCATTATGAACGAATGCAGATGATAAAACCTAAATGGGAAGAGCGGGAATATCTTGGAATTGAAGATATGTTAAAAGAAACAGTGAATATGAATTCACGGGATAAAAAAACAATCTCCAATATGGCCGCTATGGCGTTTTCAGCTATTTTACAAAATTCCAGGTATCCGGCAAGTTTGTATACAGATACATTAATAAGAATACGGGCTGAGCAGGGATGTGTAACATGGGGAAGAGTTTCTATTGTTAAGGCATTTCTGATAAAAAATTATAAAAATACGGAAGGAGAGATCTGTATGGGATTAAATGAAGAATCTAATGATGTAGCATATGTATTGGGAAGATTATTTTCTGTGTTGGAGTCGATTCAGACAGAGGCAAATCCTGGAATAAAATCAACAATTCGAGATCGGTATTTTAATTCAGCATGTGCAACACCGGCATCAGTATTTCCAGTATTGTTTAAATTAAAGAATAGTCATATAAAAAAAATAGAAAGAGATAAAGGGTATTTGAAAAGAAAATATGAAGATCTTTTGGGCGAATTGGTGAGTAAGCTAGAAGCTTATCCAAAACGTTTGCCATTGGAGGAACAAGGAAAATTTATTTTGGGGTATTACCACCAGAAACAGGAAAGTATTTGGGAAAACGGGAGGGAAAATAGATGAGCGAAGTTATTAAAAACAGATATGAGTTTGTAGTTTTATTTGATGTGGAAAATGGTAATCCAAATGGAGATCCGGATGCAGGAAATATGCCAAGAATAGATCCGGAAAGCGGCTTAGGGCTTGTTACGGATGTCTGCCTGAAAAGAAAAATAAGAAATTATGTGGAAACAGTAAAAGAGGATGCACAGGGTTACAAAATTTATATTAAAGAAGATGTTCCGTTGAATCGAAGTGACCGAACGGCATGTGAAAATGTTGGAATCAAAGAAACAGATGATAAGAAAGTAACGGAAGCATTAAAAAAACTGAAAAAAAGTGATCCGGGTGTGGATTCAAAATTGCGGGATTACATGTGTGAAAATTATTATGATATCAGAACTTTTGGGGCAGTAATGACTACTTTTGTAAAAGCTTCTTTAAACTGCGGACAGGTGCGTGGCCCAGTTCAGCTTGGATTTGCCAGAAGTATCGACCCAGTGATCAGTCAGGAAGTTACCATTACCCGTGTGGCAATCACAACAGAAAAAGATGCCGAAAATAAAAGTACCGAAATGGGAAGAAAGAGTATTGTGCCATATGCATTGTATCGCGCAGAGGGCTTTATATCTGCAAATCTTGCACGAAAAACAACAGGATTTACAGAAGAAGATCTGGAACTTCTGTGGGATGCGATCATAAATATGTTTGAAAATGACCATTCAGCAGCCCGTGGAAAAATGTCAGTACGTGAACTGATCGTGTTTAAGCACAGTAAAGAATTGGGAGATTGTCCGGCATATAAATTGTTTGATGCAGTTGAAGTAACACGAAAAGAAAATGTAGAATATCCGAGAAGATATCAGGATTATACAGTTGAAATTCATAATGATAAAATACCGGAATCTGTTGAAGTAAAAAGGATGATTTGATGGAGTATACAGAAGATGATTATTTGATGATATCAGGTATACAGCATTTTAAATTTTGCAGAAGACAGTGGGCATTGATCCATGTTGAGCAGCAGTGGGCAGAAAATGTTCATACAGCTGTTGGAAAACTGATGCACCAGAAGGTACATGATCCATATTTGACGGAAAAAAGAAAAGATACTATTTTGGTAAGAGCTTTGCCGGTTTCTTCAAGAATTATGGGAGTGAGTGGAGAGTGTGATCTTGTAGAATTTCATAAATGTGAAGATGGAATACGGCTTCATGGACATCGGGGAATGTATTCTGTTTATCCGGTAGAATACAAAAAAGGAAAAGAAAAATCAACAGATGCCGATAGATTGCAGCTTGTGGCACAGGTTTTATGTCTCGAAGAAATGTTTTCTGCAACAATACCTGAAGCAGCTCTTTTTTATGGAGAAACAAGACGAAGAGAAGTTGTGGAAATTACAGAGGATCTGAGAAATGCAGTCAAAGATATATTTGAAGAGATGCATCAGTATTACAATAGAGGTTATACTCCGAAGGTAAAAACAGGTAAAATGTGTAATTCCTGTTCATTAAAGGAACTTTGTCTGCCCAAATTAAACAAACAAGTTTCTGTGAAACATTATATAGACCAGATGCTGAAGGAGGAAGAGACATGAAAAAACTTTTGAATACGTTGTATGTAACTTCTGAAAACAGCTATTTGGGTTTAGATGGAGAAAATATAGTTGTTTTTGAAGAGGATAAAGAAAAAGGAAGACTTCCATTACATAATCTGGAAGGGATAGTTTCCTTTGGATACAGGGGCGTCAGTCCGGCATTGATGGGATCTTGTGCAGAAAAAAATATCTCTCTTTGTTTTATGACGCCCCAGGGAAAATTTCTTGCGAGGATAACCGGAAAGACAAGAGGAAATGTGCTTTTGCGAGAACAGCAGTATGCAAGCAGTTTGGATTCAGCAATCAGCCTGGAAATTGCAAAAAACTGTATACTTGGAAAGGTGTATAATGCAAGATGGGTGTTGGAACGCTGTGTTAGAGATCATAGTATGCAGGTAGATGCGGACAAAATAAAAATAGCATCAGAAAAGCTGAAACATACGTTGGGATTAATTCAAACATGTGAATCAAAAGCACAATTAAGAGGTTTTGAAGGGGAAGCGGCCAGCGTGTATTTTGGAGTTTTTGATGAAATGATTTTGCAACAGAAAAAGGATTTTTCATTTCAAGGAAGAAATAAAAGACCACCGTTAGATAATATGAATGCAATGTTGTCTTTTGTATATACGTTGTTGACAAATACGATTGCTTCTTCCCTGGAGTGTGTGGGGCTGGATCCTTATGTGGGATATCTTCATACCGAAAGACCAGGTAGAGTATCACTGGCTTTGGATATGATAGAGGAATTAAGAGCTGTATTGGCAGATCGTTTTGTATTATCGCTTGTTAACAAAAAGATTGTAAATGGAAAGAATTTTACCAAAAAAGAAAATGGAGCTGTTCTGATGGATGATGAGCTGCGAAAAAAGCTGTTGGTAGAATGGCAGAAGAAAAAGAAGGAAACCATCACACATCCGTTCTTGAAAGAAAAGGTGGAATGGGGAATGGTTCCTTATGTACAGGCAATGTTGTTGGCAAGATATTTAAGAGGAGATTTGGACAGTTATCCAGTGTTTTTGTGGAAATGAGGTGACAAAGTGTTGGTAGTGATTACTTATGATGTAAATACAGAGACAACTGCAGGAAGAACTCGTTTGCGTAAAGTGGCGAAGCAATGTACAAATTATGGAAGAAGGGTGCAAAATTCTGTATTTGAGTGTATTTTGGATAGCGCTCAAAGTGTTGCTTTGAAGGGGATATTGTCTGATATTATTGACAAAAATAAAGATAGCTTACGTTTTTATTACCTCGGAAATAATTATCAGACTAAAATAGAACATGTAGGTATAGAACGTGGAATTCCAGTAGATCAACCTTTAATTATGTAGGTGCGAATCAGAAGTACACATAAAATGCCGGCAGGATTCGCACTACAAAAATCAGAAAAGTAACATGAATAACACTAAAGAAAAGAGAGAAGGGATAATAAAAAGTAGAAAAATTATATTTATTGCATAAAAAAACAAAGAATATTTGTGAAAATTTGCCGTCGTTCCCCACGAGGGAACGTGGATTGAAATATTGATTTCAGGAATCCATGAGGCATCCAGGAGTCGTTCCCCACGAGGGAACGTGGATTGAAATAAATCTACGCCAGTCTCGATGGAAGTGCAGGCCGTCGTTCCCCACGAGGGAACGTGGATTGAAATTGCATGCTGCCACTGCCTGGCTTCCGCCTGTTCGTCGTTCCCCACGAGGGAACGTGGATTGAAATCTATTTTTGGTACGTAGAATTTGATATCTATGGCGTCGTTCCCCACGAGGGAACGTGGATTGAAATAAGATACAAGGCGGCTGCCTCCTCGTAAAAATCGTCGTTCCCCACGAGGGAACGTGGATTGAAATCGGCAAGGGGAAAGGAAGATCAAATAAGGACCTCGTCGTTCCCCACGAGGGAACGTGGATTGAAATCTGCTGATTGGGATAACTTAGAGGTTTCTCCATGGTCGTTCCCCACGAGGGAACGTGGATTGAAATAATTAAATTGAATTATAAAAGAAGGGAGCGTATAGTCGTTCCCCACGAGGGAACGTGGATTGAAATCGCTTACTCCACGAGTTACAGTATACTGCCACCGTCGTTCCCCACGAGGGAACGTGGATTGAAATTATCACAGGTCAGCAGAAAAGTTGTGGTACATGTGTCGTTCCCCACGAGGGAACGTGGATTGAGATCATAGTAAATGGTATTTGTAATAGGGCTAACACCGTCGTTCCCCACGAGGGAAAGTGGATTGAAATTCTGTCTTTGCGGTGATCTCGTGCGGATCCGGAAGTCGTTCCCCACGAGGGAACGTGGATTGAAATCTGGATATGACCTTAATTTTTTTTCGCATTTCGTGTCGTTCCCTACGCAGGAATGTGGATTGAAATCCCGATCACATATGCGATCACTGTAGCTCCAGCCGTCGTTCCCTACGCGGGAACGTGGATTGAAATGCAAAGTAGTTAGCTGCATTCTGGTAATATGCCGTCGTTCCCCACACAGGAACGTGGATTGAAATGAGTGTAGAAGATAGTGATAGCCTGGTTGATGATGTCGTTCCCCACGAGGGAACGTGGATTGAAATATCAACGCAAAGAGATTCGTGGAGATTGAAAGGGTCGTTCCCCACGTGGGAACGTGAATTGAAATAACAAAGAGGAAATCAAACGGTGTGGTACATGGGACATTCCCTATGCGGGGACAAAAACCGGAAATCGCAATTAATACTTGCATTTAACAGACATTGGTGTTACAATGAACGAAACTAAGAACTTGTTGGCATAGGAGTGGGCGAGAGCCCGCTCCTATTTGCTGAGAAGGAATTTGTTCAGAAATAGGCAGAAATAGGAAAGGCAGGTGGGAAGCATGAGCAGACGGGAAGAATATGAACAGAAGACAGAGGCGATCCTTACACCAATCGTGGAGTCCAGGGGCTTTGAGCTGGTAGACGTGGAGTATGTCAAGGAAGCCGGAACCTGGTATCTCAGAGGCTATATCGACAAGCCGGGCGGAATCACAGTCAATGACTGCGAGGACGTAA
>OLNT01001896.1_pt1 | contig 10803 bp, 4 predicted proteins | sample 1672641 | NCBI WGS metagenome assembly OLNT01 (sample SAMEA3136708, study PRJEB25190) | human gut metagenome
GCGCGTGCGCCGTGAGCACGCCTGGGTCGCGCTGGGCATTGGCTCCGCTTTTGCCTTTGCGCTCGTCGCAGACCTTCGCGGCGGCGCGCTCACCACCCGAACGCTGTTGCTAACCGCCATCCTTTCGATCGCCGCCACGTTGCTGTCGCTGCGCACCGCGCAGCTGGAGCGCGAACAGGAACGCATGCGTCGCACCCGCGACAAGCTGCAAGAACGCGCCCTGGCACTCGAGGCACGCAACCGCGACCTCGCCGACCGCCAGGACTACGAAGTCGAGCTCGCGACGCTCGCCGAACGCGCCCGCATCGCGCGCGAGATCCACGATAACGTCGGGCACCAGCTCACGCGCGCCTCACTGCAGGCCGAAGCCCTACGCGTGGTCCACGCCGACGAGCCTGGCGTCGCCGCCGATTTCGCCGACGTTAAACGCACGGTTGACGAGGCGCTCCAGCTTGTGCGCGTCAGCGTCCACGCGCTCAACGACAATGCGACCAACCTCTCCGTGCAGCTCGAGCGCATCGTTGAAGGCGCACGCTCGGACGGCGGCCCGCAGATTGAGCTTGAAGTTATGGCCGAACATGCGCCCGCAAACGTCGCCAGCTGCTTTGCAGCGGTCCTGCGCGAGGCGCTCTCCAATACCATGCGCCACGCTTGCGCCCAGACCGTCACTGTACGATGCATGGAGCATCCGTCGTTTTACCAGCTCATCGTTACCGACGATGGCGCGGGCGGGGTCCAAGCAAGCAGCCGCGGCGCCGCGGAGGGCATGGGGCTTGCCTCCATGCGCGAGCGCATCGAGGCGCTTGGCGGCACCTTCTCCGCCGGCCCGCGTGCCGGCGCCGGCGGCTGGCGCGTGTTTGCCACCGTTCCCAAACAGCAAGGAGATGAGGGCCGATGAGGCTCATCGTTGTCGACGACGACCGCTTGGTGGTCGATTCGCTCAAGATTATCCTGGGCGCCCAGCCGCAGATCGAGGTAGTGGGCACCGGCGCCAACGGCGACGACGCGGTCGCGCTCTACGCCGAGCACGCACCCGACATCGCGCTGCTCGACATTCAGATGCCGGGACGCGACGGCCTATCGGCGGCACGCGAAATCCTTGAGCGCAACCCTGCAGCGCGCGTGGTGTTTCTGACAACATTCTCGGATGACGAGTACATTGTGTCGGCGCTTAAACTGGGCGCCCGCGGCTATCTAATCAAAACCGATGTCGCCGCCATTCCGCCGGCGTTGACGCAGGTCATGGACGGCAAACGCGTGCTCGAGGGTAAGGCGATCGAGGATATCAACTTTGATGGGGCGGACGCTGAAGCCGGTGCGACCCGCCGGCCCGCGGCCTTTGCCGGCCTGACCGACCGCGAGTTCGAAGTCGCAGAGCTCATCGCCCGCGGCCTCGACAACAAGGAGATCGCTGCCACCGCCTATATGGGCGAAGGCACCGTGCGCAACCACATCAGCTCAATCCTAGCCAAAATGGGGCTACGCAACCGCACCCAAATCGCCATCGCCTATCTGCGAGGCTAGCCGCTGGCTGCCGCCAATTTGATGCCATTTCAAAACTATGCCGGTTTACTACGATGAACCGCATATCTCCGACCACGGCAAATTGCGCACTTACAAAACCGCAGGTAGAACACTTGCGATATTTGCAAAAATGCGGGTGTGGTCAGGAATCTCGGATTCATCGTAGTAAACCGGCATAGTTTTGTTCGGGCGGCCCTGCACGAGTGTCTCCGCCAGCCTCGCGGGACCAAAATGAGCCGTTTTCCTCCGTCCCCAAGGAATCAGCCGAAACCGCCCGCCACGAAATCGGCCCATCTACTACGTTTGACTCGATACCCCTGACCATACCTTCGTTTTGAACAAAACCGCAGGCGTTCTACCTGCGGTTTTGTTTTTGCGCTTTTCGGCATGGTTGGGGGTAAGGGGCTAAACGTAGTAGATGGGCCGGTTTCGTGGCGCGCCCTCCTCCCCAACGCACAAAAGCGCCACCACGGAGGAGGGAGATGCCTCCGTGGCGGCTGGGGGTAGGAGTAGGTCGGGATTTAGCCCTGCCGGCCGCCCGGGGCCTTTTGGCCCCGGGCGCTGTCGACGTGCCTAGCGCTTACGGATACCCCAGACCAGGGCTCCGACGCCGGCCATGGCGATGACAAATGCCATGAGCAGTGCGGCGGCCTGCTGGTCACCCGTGGTGGGCAGGAAACCCTTGACCGTCTTGACGATGTTCGTCACGGTCTTGGGCGTGCCGGGATCGGGCGTCGGCACGGGCGTCTCGGGCTTCTTGTACGTGTTGTTGAACACGATGCCCTCGGCGCTCTTGTCGCCCTTGGTAAAGGTGACGCCCGCCTTGAGGTTGCCCTCGCCGTCATCGACCACGTTGACGGTCGCGGTAAAGACGGACTTGTCGTAGGTCATACCGGCCTCGTCGCCCTTGACCTCGCTGATGGTGTAGACGTGCGTACCGGGCTCGTCGTACTCAAACTTGTCGAAGCTGATCTTACCGTCGGCATCGTTGGTGACGGTGGACTCGACGCCCTCGCCAACGAGCTTAAAGCTGAACTCGTCCTTCTTGAGCTCGCGTCCCTCGAGCACCTTGATGGCTCCGATGGAGACCTGCGTGGGCATGGCGTGATACTTGTTGGTAAAGCCAGCCGACTCGGTGGTTCCCTCGAGCTTGTGCGTCGCGGTCAGCGTGCCGTCGCCGTTGTCGGAAACGGTGGTCACGACGGTGTAGGTCGTGCCGTCATAGGTGACGCCCTTGTACAGGCCGAGCGCGTTGGGGCAAGCCTCGCGCAGCGTGTACGTGTGCGTGCCGGGTGCCTCGTAGCGGATCGGGCTCAGTGTCACAGTGCCGTTGGCGTCGTTGGCGCCGCTTGCGACAACCACGTCGTCCTCGAGCAGATCAAACGTGAACTCGCCAGCTGCAAGGTCGCGTCCGGTCAGACGCTTGACCGTCTTGACCTGATCGGTCACGGACGAATCGGTAGGCGTTACGCTGTAGATGTTGGTGAACGTGAAGGCAGCACCGTCGTCGCCTTCGCGCTTGACGCTCAGATGTCCGGCGCCGTCGTCAGTCACGGTATAGGAAACCTTGCGCGTGGCGTTGGCATCGTTGGTCACGCCAGGGGCGCTGCCGGTCTCGGTCACCGTATAGGCAAAGGTGTGCGAGCGCGGAGCGGTGGGGGCTGCGGGCTCGGACTCGTCGCCGGGCTCGTCAGCGTTGGCATCAGCGTCGATGTCGGCCTCTGCCTCGTCAGCGTCGACGTCGTCAGCTTCATCTGCCTCGGCCTTATCGGCCGCGTCGTCCGTCACGCCCAGAGCGCGGTTGAGGTCCTCGAGTGTAAAGTGGATCTTGCCAAAGTCCACGTTACCGGCTGCGTCGTTGGTTACGGTCGTGCGCTCGGGCATCGGGGCACCTGCCTCGTCGGCGGTCACGGTAAAGGTGAACTTACCCGTGATGTCGGCCGGGGTCAGGCCCTCAGCAACCTGGAGCTTCTTAGTACCGGTGAGCGCGGCATCCACGGCGTCGGCGCCGTAGACGTTCTCGAACAAGGGCTCGACGCCGCCGTAGTCGACCGTCGCCGTCAGGGTACCGTCACCGTTGTCGACGACGATAACTTTAAAGCCAAAGCTCCACGTTGTAGCGGAAACGCCATTCGGCAGCCCGAATAAATCTTCGTAGGCCGTGTAGTTAATGGTCCAGGCAAGCTTGCCGTCCTTATCGGTACGATAAGCAAGCCCAGCAGCCTCAAGATTAGCAAGCATCTTGGTGTCGTAGTGCAGCGTATCAAAGCTCACGTGCCCGCCGATATTGGGCTTGAGGTTTTCGTATGCCACAAGCTCACCCTGATAGGCGATGCCGAACCAGAACTCGCCGTCGGCCATCGGGCGACCGGTCAGAGTCTTGGTGGCAACGACCTGAGCAGCGGTGCCACCAGGCGTGTTGGTCGTAGCGCTGTAACTGTTGTGGAACGGCACCAGGGCCTTCTCGACCTTGTTCTCGCCACTCTTGTGGACCGTCTCATGCGTGCCCTCGGGACCACCGGAAACGGTCGTCGTAGCAGTGAGCGTACCGGCGGTGTCGTCGACGATGGCGATCGTCACCGTGCGTACGGCGTCATCGTAGGTGTAACCGGGCTGGCCGTCGTTCTTTTCGGCCACGGTGTACTTGAAGGTCTTGCCGGCGTCAGCTTGCGTAAATTTAACCTCATGACCAGCCAGAATGTCGATCAGTCCGACCGTTGCCTCTGCCGCTGCGGGGGACTTGAAGCTATTAGCCCCGGGCAGCAGACCGAGCGCGCGAGCCGAAGCGTCGTCAGCGGGTGTCACGGTAAAGGTGAACTGACCCTCGGTCATGGGGCGGCCGTCCAGATACTTGCTGAGCCACAGACCGCCGGCCGCGGTGTAGTTAAGCTCAGTGCGGTACGTGTTGGTAAAGCGTCCGTTTTCCTTCTTGGTGACGTTGGCGGTCAGGTTGCCATCGCCGTCCTCGGTCACGGTTACTTCGGCGGTCGCGACGTGGGAGTCATACGTCATGCCGACCGTATTGCCCGCGTTCTCGCGGATCTCGTACTTGTAGGTTCCGGCAGCCGTGTAGCGAATCTTGCCGAACTTGATGGCGGCAATGCCGTCCTTCGCATCGTACTCGCTCACGGTTACGGTTGCAGGATCGGGTAGCGGGGCGCCATCGGGGGCGGTAATGGTAAAGCTGAACTCGTCCCCATCCGTCCACTCGCGACCGTCGATGGCCTTGCTCAGGTCAAAGTCGAGGTCTGCATCGGTCGGGGTCACGCTGTAGGTGTTCTTGAAGGTTGCGGTCTTGGCGTCCTTCAGGACATGCTCGGCCTTGAGGGTGCCGTCGCCCTTGTCGGTAATGGTGGTCTCGATGGTGTACTTGGCGTCGCCGTACGTGATGCCCTTGCTGATGGTTCCGCCGTTGACCTCGCGCAGCGTGTAGGTGTGCTCGCCGGGTTTGTCGTAAATGGTTTTGTCCATGGCAATCGTGCCGTCGGCAGCGTTAGTGCCCTTGGCGACGACCTTGTCGCCCTCGACCAGCTCAAAGGAGAACTCGCCGGCAGCAAGCTCACGCCCGGTCAGAACCTTGTTCGCGGTAATCTGGTCGGTGACGCTCGTCTCGACAGGCGTCACGTTATAGGTATTGGTGAACGTAAATGCCACATCGCCGTCCGGCTTGTGGGATACTTTCAGATTGCCCTTGCCGTCATCAGTCACGGTGAAGGAAACCTCGCGCGACAGCTTGGCGTCGTTGGTCACGCCAGCGACCTCGCCGGACTCGGTCACGGTGTAGGTAAAGGTGTGCTCGCGCTTCTCGGGCTTCTCGCCCAGAGCCTTGTTAAGGTCGTCGAGCGTAAAGGTGATCTTGCCAAAGTCGACCTTGCCCTTGGCATGATTGGTCACGCTCGCGTTCGCGGGCATGGGTGCACCATCTTCACCGGTCACGGTAAAGGTGAACTTGCCGGCAATGTCAGCCGGGGTCAAGCCGTCGGCGACCTGCAGGTTCTTCTTGCCCACAAGTGATACCTCGGCAGCATTCGTGGTGTAGACGTTCTTGAACTCGATGCTCTTGACGTCCTTGGCGTCCTTCAGCTCGTGCGTGGCAACCAGCTGGCCCTTGCCGTTATCGGCGATGGTCGTCACGATGGTGTAGACCGCGTCATCGTAGTCAATACCGCCGGCGTTGCCCTTAACCTCATGCAGCTTGTAGGTGTGCTGGCCGATCTCGGTGTACTTGATGGCACTGAACGTCACCATGCCGTCGGCGGCGTTCTTAACGGTCTCGATAAGCTCAGAGTCCTCACCCTTAATCTCGCGCAGCTCAAAGTTGAACTCACCGGCCGTAAGGTCGCGCCCGGTCAGAGACTTGGTCACGTCAATCTTGTCGGTAACGCTGGACTCAACAGGCTCCGCAGTGTAGACGTTCTTGAACTCGGTCTCGTCGGCTTCGCTCCAAGTCACCTTCACAGCGGCGCTGAGCTCGCCCCTCTTGTTGGGCGTTACCGTCACGGTGACCTCCGCGACGTTCTTGCTGTAGGCAATGCCGTCAACCGTGGTCCCGGCGTTCTTTTCGCTGACCCTGTAGACGTACGTGCCAGGCTCGGTGTATTTGATCGTGCCGAAGTCGATGACAGCCTTACCCTTGTCGTCCAGATCGTCCTTGGTCACAGACGCGGTCACGGGCGCTGTCGCGGACTCGGGTATCGGGGCACCGTTCTCGGACGTCAGCCCAAACTCAAACGTGTCCTCCTTCGTCCAGTCGCGGCCCTCGAGCACCTTGGTCAGACCAAAGCTAGCCTTGGTGTCCACCGTTGCCGGCGTCACGTTAAAGCTGATCTTGCCGTTGTTGCCCAGGTAGGAATTGACATGCGTCGCGGTCGCCTTGGCGGACACGTTGTTCCACTTGGGGTTGAGAACGTCGGTCGCGGTACCAGTGTTGTTGCCGCCCACGCTCTTCTTGGTGGTATGGAGTTCGTCGATAAAGGCCAGACGCGCGGTTCCCACGCTAAACGAAAGGTTGCCGTCCTCGTCGGCAACAATAGCGCCGTCAAACTTCGCAGCGTCGCCGCCGATAAACTCGATGACGGCAGAGGCGGGCTTGGCCTCGCCGTTTTCGCCCTGCTCCTCAAACTCATCCTTGTAGTAATAGGTGCCGGTTTCTGCCAGTGAATTCTTTGCAGGCTGTGTGCAGTCCTTGTCCGTGTAAATGGGAGTCTGCTTCTGGAAGTAGTAGTAGCGGTTGGTGTCGGCCGGCTCAAAGGTCGCAACCGTATCGCCCAACGCACCACCGCTCCACTTGTTCGCAAAGAAGTTCACGGTCTTGGTGCCGTCAACGACGGTCGTATTATGCTCGATGTAATCCTTGAGCCCCGCTACCTTCTCGGGCGTAAACAGGTTGTCGAGTGCGACCTTCTTCACGCTCGAGGCATACTTCACCTGGATGGGCTTAACGGTATCGACCGAAAGCTTGCCGTCTACGGTCTTAAAGTGACTCAGCGGAATCAACGACGCGGGAATGTTGACCGTTACGATATCGCCCTTCTGGGGATTGTCGTCGCCGGCACGCTGCGCGGTAATGAGCAGGTCTTTTGCCTTGCCATCGAACTCGTACGTATCGGTCTTGGTTTCTTTGTTGACCGTCTTGCTCGGATTGGTAAACGGCGTGCCGTTGATGACGACCTCGGTGAAGCTGTCGACCTGCATAAAGTCGCCCAGCTCGTCGGTAAACGTGATGTAGCCGGACTTGGTCTCGTCGTAGCCCTTATGGATTTCGGTCGGATAAGGCGCCTCCGATGTGATGGCCTGCGAGATGTCGTCGAAAACCTTCTTGAGCTCTTCGGCATTGGTCGCCGACTTGTAGTAGTCGGCGTTTTCCGCGCGTGCACCATGAGTATCCCATGCCGTGGCATTGGGGTAGTTGCTCGAAACGGCCTGCATGAACTTGTTCTCTTTTTGGCTTTTTCCCGAATCCTGGATACCAGCGCTGGGATCCGCGCCATCAAAGATGCCGATAGTATAAACGGTGGCCTTGCTGTCCTTCATGTTCTTGGCAGCCGCCACGGCAGCGTTAGCAACCGTAGGATCAAACTTGTCAATTTTCGTTGGCGTGCCGTCGGTAAAGAACACAACAATCTTCTTGGCGTCCGCGCGACCAGAAGTGATACCCTCTGCCAGCTGCAGACCATTGTCGGCGCGCGTTGCACCAGCGGGTGTAATCTGGGCAATCCTATGCTTAAGAGCTTTCACGTTGCCGCCGGAGCAATCGGTCAGGTCTTTCATAACCTGTGTGTAATTGTAGGTGTATCCTCCGTCACGATACGTCTCGTTGCCGATATTGTTGGACGTCTTGCCCGCAAACTTAACGATAGCAACCTTATGCTGCCTATCCACGCCCTCGATGCCCTCGTTTTGTTTGGCAATGGCGTCGATGAAGCTGCTGGCAGCGCTCTCCAGCGCATCGATGCGCCTGGTGGGATCTCCACCGCCCATCTCATGATCCATCGAGCCAGAGGCATCCAGCACCATCACGATGTCGAGCGGCGTGGTAACCGTCACGGTTGAATTAGACGTCGAGGACATCGCCGAAAGCGTGGTCAAAAAGTCCGACTCTTCGTTTTCCTCGGTTGCCTTGACCGTCTTGTCGGTCCAGATTCGACCGACGTTTTGGGTCGTTACCTTATTGCCACCGTGGCCTGCCGCCCAGATTTCCCAGCGACCGCTGGTGTCGGGGTCGGCGACCTTTCCGGTCATTATCGGTCCGTCCATTCCTGTGCTGGACCTGGCGTTGGCCTCGGGCAGCATGGCGAATGCTGCGGCTGGCAACACCAGCACTACGGCCAGTATCACCGCCAAGAGACCCCTCGTGTACTTACCCATCGTGTCTCCCTTCTCGCGGTCTCAGACCTTGCATCAGCCTAAAGTTACGAAATGAGACACAATTAGGGCAGGTGACACACGTTCCAGATTTGATTTTGGGCGTGAGACAAATGTCTCACCAAAGTTGAGACACGAGAGTTTTCGCAGGAAAACGGATGCGACTCGGAGCCAACAGGTCAAAATGATCCGTTTTCCTCCGTCCCCGGGGGATCAGTTGGTAACGCTCGCCACGAAATCGGGCCATCTACTACGTTTGACTCGATACCCCCGACCATAGCCGCTTTTCATGAAAAACCGCAAGCGTTCTACCTGCGGTTTTCATTTCGCATTACTTGACGTGGTCGAGGGCTGCCGCCTAAACGTAGTAGATAGGCCCATTTCGTGGCAGACGGGTCACGCGGCAGCCCTCGTGAGGCAAAAATGATCCGTTTCCCTCTGTCCACGGGAGATCAAGGGCTGCTACGGATATGGTGCTATTTCAAAACTATGCCGGATTACGGGGCTAAAGTCGGAGTCCTCATCCATACAGCCTTTTTTTGAAAAACGGCAAGCAGTCTACCTGCGGTTTTGTTTTTGGGATTTTCTGTATGGTCGGAGGTTCGCTATCCAGCCCCGTAATCCGGCATAGTTTTGTTCGCGACGGCACAACCGCGCGTTTAAGCGCGGGGCCGGTGGGGCATTTTTGCCCCAGCGGCCCCTATTCCAGCGCTATTCCGGCTTGGTTTCTACTGTGGGAGTCTTGTCCGCTGCGACTGGGGTGCGGGCGGTGTCCATAGTCAGGCAGTGCTTGGGGCAGCTCTCGATGCACTCACCGCACACCACGCAGGCATACGGGTCGATCGACCACGTTCCACCCTTGCGATCGACCGCGAGCGCGCCCGCCGGACAGCGACGCGCGCACATACCGCAGCAAATGCACACGTCCATGTCGTTGACGATATGCCCGCGCAGGCGCTCGGGAGCCGTCAGCTTCTCCTGCGGATAGCACACCGTGACCGGCTGCTTGACCATAGAGCCCAAGGCTGTCTTGGCAAATGTCAGCAAACTCATGCCGCGCCTACCTTTCCGTGCAGCTAATACAGGGGTCGATGGTCAGGATAATCATGGGCACGTTGGCAAGGAGCACGCCCTGCAGCGCATGTGTCAGACCCGCCAGGTTCTGCGACGTCGGCGTGCGCACGCGGAAGCGATCCAGGTTCTTGGTGCCGTTGCCGCGCACATAGTAATACGCCTCGCCACGCGGCTGCTCAATCACAACCTCGCCACGCGCGCCGTCGGCCGGCGTGAGCTTGGTGCGCCCGCCGATGCCGTCGTGCGGGATCTTGCCCACAAGCTCCTCGATGATGTCCATGGCCTGCGTGACCTCGGCACAGCGCACCTGGCAGCGGGCATAGCAATCGCCATCGGTAGCAACGATGGGCTCAAACGCAGCCAGATCCGCATAGGCGCCGTCGCCGAACATGCGCACGTCGTAATCCACGCCCGAGGCGCGACCGAACGGGCCGACCATCGACAGATTCAGCGCATCCTTCTCGCTAATCACGCCCACGCCATGCAGGCGCTCGCCGCAGCTGGCATCGTCCAAAAACGTATGCACCAGAGCCTCGTAGTCGGGGCGCATGGCGTCAAGCGTCTCGACAATGCCCGCCAGCTCGGAGTCCTCGATATCGTGCTTAAGGCCGCCGATCTCATTAATCGACAGAATCACGCGGCCGCCGCAAGTGCTCTCAAAGATCTTGAGAATCTGCTCGCGCAGAGTCCACGAACGATAGAACAGTGCCTCGAAGCCAAAGGCATCGGCGAGCAGGCCCAGCCACAGCAGATGCGAGTGGATGCGCGAAAGCTCGTGCAGAATGGTGCGGATATACTGCACGCGGCCGGGCACCTCGATGTCGAGCATGCGCTCGCAGGCGCTGGCATAGCCATAGCTGTGACCCACGGCGCAAATGCCACAGATGCGCTCAGCGATGTAGCCAAACTGGTGCATATCGCGCTTTTCGGTGAGCTTCTCGAGTCCGCGGTGAACAAAGCCGATCTGCGGAATTGCCTCGATGACGCGGTCGTCCTCGATCACCAGGTCCAGATGAAGCGGCTCGGGCAGCACCGGGTGCTGCGGGCCAAACGGAATAACGGAGCGATGTGCCATGGACCTTACGCCTCCTTTTTCTGCTTGTCGCGGGCGGCCTTAGCGGCAAGCGCCGCGCGGACCTTGGCCGCTTTCTCGGGATCCATGGCGGCGAGCTTTGCCTCCATCTCGGCAGCCTTGAGCGCGGCCTTCGCAGCGGCCTCATCGTGCTGAGCATCGGAGCCGGCAGCCGCAGCGGGCTGAGCGACGGCAGCGCCCGCAGCATCGCCAGCGCTTCTCTGGCGGACACGATTCCAAGCTGAGCTCCGTCCGGACCAATTAAGCGT
>OLNT01001907.1_pt1 | contig 10768 bp, 6 predicted proteins | sample 1672641 | NCBI WGS metagenome assembly OLNT01 (sample SAMEA3136708, study PRJEB25190) | human gut metagenome
TATTTTCAAACTTTTTCATAAAAAATACTTGAATTTTATATAGTTAGCTCCCTACCCATAACCCAGTAGAAGATGAACGAATCAATCAAAAATGCGGTAAGCCAGCTATTTCTAATATCATCTAAATGTATCATTTTTATTCCTATTACCTCACAATAGCCATACTTATTCCACAATAAAACCATTGCCTAATAATTTTATCCTATATATATATAATATGTCAATTACCATTTAACACTTGACATTTGAAACAAAAAGTACAAAAAGTAAAAGATATACTTTACTTAAGCCAAATATTAAAAATATTGAGAAACAAAATAAATTTCATAAAATTTGCTTTATATATCAATTAATTTCATAAATGTACTCACTTGAATTTATAACCAATCAAACGTAAGCGCATACACATATTAATGTGGCTTCCATCTAAAGCAAAGCCTTCACTCATATATTGGGTGAAGGCTCTGTTTATTCTTATTTAACTTTTAACATTTCTTTTCTTTATTAAGGTATACATTATCACTGCAAAACTTGACACCATCATTAACTCATAAAATAAAGTTAAGTTTGATACACCTGTTACAACTTTTGTTTCTATTCTCTTAGATTCTTTATCACCTTTAGTATCAGTGTTTATATTTGAATTCTTATCCGAAGCCCCTGCATGTTTAATTTCATCTTTATTCGAAGCATTTTCTGATAATAATGGATTTTTCTTTTCTTCATTATCAGGCTGAATAGTTGTCTCTTGTCTTATATCATGCAACTTAGTATCTAATATAGTGAACATACCATTCTTAGTTATTTCATACTTATAATTCTTTGATTTACTTTGTACTGTAAGTTTATAATTGCCTATCTCTTCTCCAGGCTCTCTAGTTAATATGTAATCACTTGTTTCTAAGATTGGATCTGTTTCTCCAATATATTTTTGATAGTTTGGCAATTGCAATTGAATCGTTTTAGGAAGAATTGTTACTTTAAATGGAACCGATTCATAATATCGTTCATCCAAATCAAACGCTACTATATATTCTCCAACATCTTTTAATAAAATTGGTTCAACTTGATCTATATCACTATAAATCTTAATTCCATTCTCAGAATAAACATATTCAACATCTGGATGGGTTATTCTAGTCTTTAAAACTTCAACGTCCTTAAGATTCTTTGGCTCAAACTGAAAATCATAATTTCCATCATAATCATCTAATGAGATAAAATTACCATCTGTATCTATTCTCAACTTAAACTCATAATCACCAACATACTCACAAAAATATTTCTCTTCTTCTAGATTCCCTTCTCTCCAATCCTTGTTGTAATTCACGCTAACAAGCACCTTTTTTGGATTGATTTCAAAAGTAACATATCCATCACTAGTAACCGCAAAATATTTTCCACAGTCAATTGGAGCATCTTCTAATGATCCGGTAATAGAAAAATAACCTTTCGCATTCTCAATCTCTATCTTTTGACCTGTATATTCAAAAGATAACACCCCCTCTTCTGCCTGTATACCAATTGGTACACAAAACATAAACAACGCCATAAATACACCTAAAATTCTCCTCATATTATATTTTCCTTTCTATAGGTGAAACTCTACTTCAACTATATCAAAGAATAGTATTATTTGCTACTATATAATATAATATTACTTAAATTAAGATATATATTTATAACTTTTCATATTTTGTTAACATGTCTAACCAAATAATGAGATCCAATTGAAACGATCCGTATATCTTTCAGCATGTTCCCATACTACAATATCTGGTTTATATTCATCTAATAAGCTCGGCTCAAAAGACCAAATATTTATGGTTTGTACTTCTGTAAAATATTGACACATAATGCTTTGCATAACTTCCGAGAAAGAATCTCCAATTACTAGTATTTTTTTATTTGATTTTATTTTTGTGTTTACTGTAGCTGCATCCAATTGATATTGAATATCATTATTAAAAGTATCTTGCATATCACATAAACAAGCCAAATCACCAGAATAATTATCCATAACTTTATCAAATTTTACATTCTTCAAAGAATCTGTTTTCCCATCAATCTTATCCTTTAATGCCTGTACCGTCACAAAAGCACCTATCTGGTTAAAGTGTGTATCACTCTTATAATAAACCTGTTTTTTCTTTTTCGCTTTTACAAGTGTTGGCTTCGCATCCACTACATTTAAATCCGTATTCTCTTCTAAATACTTCATCAATAAATCCGTTCTTGATGTAGTATCTTTTCTTTCAATTGTATCTGGCATATATTCCGGATACACACTCGATTTATTTGGAATCGAAAGAATATAGAAGTCAATTCCATAGTTTGCGAATTGATTTCTCTCATTCGTTAGTTTATCCGCAAATGCCTGCATAGTAGCTTCATCATAATGATTTATACCCTGATAATCTGAAATAGGATCCCCATCCTCTGTAGATTTATAGAATAGCCAATCCTCTTTTCCAAGTAATACCTGTGTGGATTCAATATACGTATTTCCTGAAGTCTTCTTTGTCACTTCACTCGCTGCTTTTGCCCCTTCTTTTTTACCTGTTAAATTTGATGTAAATGAGTCGACTGCGCCCTTTACTCCTGATTTATCTTTCTTTGTTTCTAGTTCATGTCCCTTAACAACATCACTCACCTTTTCATCTTTTTTAAATAAAGAAACAGTTTGATTAAAAAGTGTTGAAATGGATATTCCAAAAATCACGAAACAAAACACTATCATTATTATTTTTTCTTTCATGGTGCCCTCCTAGAAATTAAAATAAATAAATGGATTATATGCATTTGAGAAAATAAAGATGATACTCAAATACAAGATTCCACACATACACACAACATACAACAAGTTATAGACTATATTCTTTTTAAATATACGATTGATATTTTTAAAAATAGGAAAACAACAAAGAATACCCATTATAAAATATAGAATGTATTGTTTAAAATATTGAATCACATAGGCATCCATAAATCCTTTACAACCAAATCCAAACATAGAACGAATATATACGAGTGCTGCACTTAAACTATCACTTCTAAATAACACCCATCCCATCATGACAAAGAACATTGTATATAGGTTTTTAAATTTTCTCATTTTCTCATCCATATGAAAGAACTTTTCAAGAATCAATAGAACAAAATACATGAGTCCCCATACAATGAATGTCCAGTTTGCACCATGCCAAACGCCAGTTAAAACCCATACGACAAAGATATTGAATATTAAACGAGCTTTACTATTTACTCTAGAACCACCTAGTGGAATATAAATATAGTCTTTAAACCATGTTTGTAAAGAAATATGCCACCTTCTCCAGAATTCTGAAATACTCTTAGAAATATATGGATACTTAAAGTTTTCTAAAAAATGAAAACCAAACATACGACCCAAACCAATCGCCATATCCGAATAACCTGCAAAATCAAAGAAAATTTGAAGTGTATACGCAATCGCTCCCATTCATAATAATAAGAATGAATTGGTTGTTCCTGTGCTTGTTACATTTCCAAATACAGTATCCGAAACAACCGCAAATTGATTAGCTAATAATACTTTTTTTCCTAAACCAATAATAAAACGATTTACACCCACCGCAAAATCATTCATATTCTCTTTTCGATTCTCAATCTCATTGGCCACTGTTTCATACCGCACAATAGGACCTGCAATCAATTGTGGAAATAAAGAAATATACAAACCAACATTTAAAAATTGAGTTTGTACCTTCCCCTTACCACGATACACATCCACTACATAAGAAATAGCTTGGAATGTAAAGAAAGAAATTCCAATTGGAAGAGCTATCTTAAACGTATCTGCTTTACCCGTGAAAATAGAAACAATAAAATTCAAATACTTAAAATATCCCAGTATACATACATCAATTACGACCATTAAGAATAGAATCAACTTCTGCATTCTCTTGTCGTCTGAATATTTATTGATTAATAAACCTTGTCCATAATGTAATAGAATCATAAACAGCATTAAGAACACATATTTTGGTTCTCCATATGCATAGAATAATAAACTCATAATAAATAGAAATATATTCTTACCCACTGTATGTTTTCTTAACACAAGATAATATACAGCTAATACGAAAGGTAAAAATAGAAACAAAAACACTTCACTTGGAAATAACATACCCTTTACCCTTTCCCTAAAAAAGAGTTCCGAAGAACTCTTAATCATTATTTACTTAATAACACATTTACCATGCTCACAATATCATGACCATAGCTCTTAGAAGCAGCCCAACCATATCCATTAGGATTCTCTTTAATACCTAACCATTCCACATATTGAGCACTACCACGCTTAACTAAATTAAATCTTGGATCCACACATGGGTTTGTTAATGGGGATATCGAACCATAAGCTTTTAAATGTTGAATCTGAGCACGAACACCCATTCTTACATTGCTAAAGCTTGCTCCATGTACTGCTCCAGTAGCACCAATACCTGCAAAGTTATATTGATTTGGAAGAACGTCTCCACCATATTTTAAGAATCCTGTTTCTTTCATACATTGAGTAAATGCTACTTCAGCTCTTACACCCTCCGCAGTTGCTTCTTCATAGAAGATTTGTGCAAATTGATTGATTGTACTGGCTCCACCCTTAGCTAATACACCATTGTACTTGCCATTGTATTTTGCTTTAAATGTATCATAACCTGACGCATTCGCATTATAGTAACGAACCATTTGAGCCACTGTAGTTTGACTAGTACCCATGATCTGCATCAAACCACCAGTTGCGTTTGTATTAATATATTCAAACACCCATTTTTGCGCATTCGAATTATTTGATGTATATAGCTGAATATTTGAACATCTACGAATTTTACCATCTTTTACGTCTAATACCATAGTTGAATTTAATGCAGACACAATGCGTAGATTTTGATTATTATCAAACATCACAATCCATTTTTGATTGTAGTCATTTGTTTGCCTTTGTTGATAAACATTAGCAGTTCTTCCACTTCCACTAGCTGTCAAATACATACCAGAACCAACATTTTGGAAAGAAACATATCCAGTTGAATCATGTGTAATTTTCCATTTTTGTGCATTTGTTCTATTCAAAGAATATAATTGAACATTTGCACCAGCATATAGACTTCCATCTGCAACATCTAATGCATATCCTACATTTTGATTTTTTATGTAATAGACACCATCTGGCATACGCCCCTTATTTTGACTGGCATACGAATCACAACGCTCACGCTCTGTTACATATTTATTAAAAGTCCATTGTTGTGCTGCTGTATTATTACTCTTATATAGTTGAATATTAGAGCCAGAATAAACAAATCCATTTCTAATATCTAAAGCAAAACTTGTATCTATCGCAGAAACAATTGAATATCCGGAACCACTCTGTTGTACAATCCATTTTTGTGCACGAGTACCATTTGAGGCATATTGATGAATATTTCTACCATTTTTTGTGATCGCTCCATCTAAGTCAATTACTTTACCCGAACTAATATTTGTGAATGTGACAAAACCTTGAGAATCATGACTCACTTTAAATGCTTGTGCTTGCGTTCCGTTACGTAAGTATAATTGAACATTCGCACCATTACTTGTTGAAGCTGAGTTAACATCTAAAGCATAATTACTATTTTTTACACTACAGATTTCGTATACACCATCTGCTAATGTATTCTTGTTTTGTGCCGCCAAATTATTGATTCTTTGTTCTTTACTTACATACTTTGTAATATTCCATCTTTGAGCATTTGTTCCATTATAAGAATAAAGTTGAATATTTCTATAATTATTAACTACAGCATTATGTAAGTCCAATACATAGTTAGAATTTAATGCAGATATAATTATATATCCATCGCCATCTCTTTTCACAATCCATTTTTGGGCACGCGTACCATTCGATTTATATTGCTGAATATTACCTCCATTTCTCACAACTGCATCACTTAAATCTAACACTTTTCCTGATTTTACATTTGTGAATGTTACATACCCTTGTGAATCATGTGAAACATTAAATTGTTGAGCCGCCGTATCATTATTCTCATACAATTGAATATTAGCTCCATTGTTTGTATGACCATCTTTTACATCAAGTACATAATTAGAATTTAATAAAGTTGAAATAGTATATGTACCATCTGCTAAAACATTTCGATTCTCAGCTGCCAATGCATCTATATGCGCATTCTTAGCTTGTAAACCAAGTGCACTCACAATACCTTTCGCATCCGCAATACCAAGTTGTTGTAACTTAGCATCTGAACCTAAATATTTATCAAACTCTTCTTTATTACTAATAAAACAATGCTCAACAATTAAACCTGTGATATTTGCCTGTTTCGCATAACGGATGACACCATAGTAATCTTGATCACTACTGTTTGGATTTGATGATGTAGTCCCGTCCGTATAGTTACGAATCTTAATACCACGATCATACAATCCCAAAGCTGTCAATTGTTTTTGAATCGCCTTTGCTAAATTTTGACCATTAGTAGAAAGATTCTTATTTCCACTTGTATTTGGATAATACACTTCTGCACCATGAGCTGCTGAATTTTGGGCAGAATTAATATGAATACTAATAAAGTAAGAAGCACCTGCTTTTTTAGCTACCTCCACACGATTTTTTAAATCCATAGCCGCTTCTTCACTCAATCGCGTATCTGTAGTTCTAGTCATAACTACATTTACATCATATTTAGCTAATTCTTCCTTACAATATTGAGCAATCTTTAAAGTTAAATTCGATTCTTTTGCACCAAATGCAGTAGCACCTGAATCACTACCACCATGTCCTGGATCCAAACAAATTGTCATTCCACCAGTCGCATGTCTTGAAAACTCATCTACTGACATTGTAGCCGGTTGACTTGCAACGCCATTTACAATTTCTTCTTCAGCTTTATTTACATCCGTTACTTCAATAATGCCTTCTGAACTAATTGAATCCTCTGTTAAATCAGGTAATGTTGAATCATACCCATCATATTCTTGATCAACACCAAATTTAACATCCATTTCTAAATCACTAAAGTTTAAATAATAAGCTTGTCCATTATAAACATAGTGAAGTGTAGTCACACTATATTGTCCTTTTTCTTCTTCAGTAAACACTCTAGAAAACTTAACTAAATTATCAACTTGTTCAGAACACTCTAAATCAAAAGAAGTTCCATCCTCTTTTTGAATGGTCAATCTAAAATCTGAATACCCTTCCGCATTATTTAATGAAAGAATAAAGTTTTCTGTTTCTCCATTTGATAATACGGGATTATCGACTAAGAAGTATTCCATCATATTAGAATCACCCAATTGCTCCTCTTCAACAACTGGCTCTTCCTCTTCAGCAGGAACTTGCTCCTCTTCTGTAGGTGTTTGTTCTTCTACAGTAGGAACTTGCTCTTCTGTAGTCTCTTCTTCAGTTTGTGTTTCTTCTACAACAGGCTCTTCTTGCGTTATTTCATCATCTGCACGAACTGTATACATATTAGATAATGTTGATACAGACAAAACTAAACTTAATACTAAAGCCAAAATTGGTTTTATATTTTTATGCATTTTCTATCCCTCTCCCCAATAATGTTATTTTAAATGAATATGTAAACAAATTCAACAAAACTTAAAAATAACCAAGCGCATTTCTACGCCTGGTTATAATTTAAATCTTTGTTAATTTAAATTTTTGAGCATTTGTACCATTACTCTTATACAATTGTATATTTTGCCAATTTATAACTTTTCCAGCATTAATATCTAATACGTAGTTCGCATCTAAAGCAGATACAAAAGTCAAACTACCATCCGTATTTTTCTTCGCAATCCACTTTTGAGCATAGGTACCATTTGATTCATATTGCCAAATATTTGAGCCATTTCGAACAGTCGCATTTGAAACATCTAAAGCCTTATTTGACCCAACATTGATAAATGTAATGTAGCCAACAGAATCTTTTTTCAGCTGCCACTTTTGTGCATTCGTATTATTCGATTTATAAATCTGTAAGTTACCACGATTAGCCTTTGAACCATCCTTTATATCTAATACATAATTTGGATTCACATAATTTGAAATCACATATGTTGCTTCTGTAATATCAGCATTGTATTCTTTTGCCATAGTATCTAATTTTTCACGTGGAGAAACATATGTTGAAAAATACCAACGTTGTGCTAACGTATCATTTGATTTATAAGTTTGAATGTTTTGATAATTCTTTACTAATGCAGAATTCAAATCTAATACATAACTTGTATTCAAAGCTGATATAATTTTAAAACCATTACCTTCTTGTACTACAATCCATTTTTGAGCATATGTATTATTAGAAGTATATTGACTAATATTCTGTCCATTATAAGCAGATCCATCTTTGACATCGATTGCTTTTCCTGAACCAATATTTATAAACGTAACATACCCTTTTGAATCATGGTTTACTTTCCATCCTTGTGCTAAAGTACCATTACTTTGATATAGTTGAATATTACCAAAATTCACTTTAGAACCACCATTTACATCTAATACATAACTAGTATTTAAAGTGGACTTGATTGTATATGTACCATCTGCTAAAGTATTCTTATTTTTCTGTGCTAAATCATCTATTTCTTCACGAGAATTACTAACTTTCAATAATTTCCATGCTTGTGCAGAAGTTCCATTTTGTGTATAAATTTGAACTTTATTGCCATTATCTAATTTTGCTCCGTTCAAATCAAATACATATCTAGAATCCCAAGCCGAAGAAATAATCCACTGTCCATTACTATTTCTAGTAAAAATGAATTGAGCTGCTTTCGAAGAAGCATTTACTCCTTGAATTAATGAATTATAATTTCCCATTGTATTCCAATTTGTACTAATACCTACATATAAATTAGAACCTGTATTCTTAATCGTATAATATCCATTTTGATTTTTATGAATCTCAAATCTTTGTGCCTGTGTACCATTCCAACTATAAATTTGCGCATGTGCACCTGATGCTTTAGATCCATCTTTTATATCAAGTACTTTATTACTATTTAATGAAGAAATAATTTCATAAGTTCCATTAGACATTTCATCCTTAATGATGTCAAAAGAAACCATCAATTTACCAGTAAAGGCATTAATACCAATAATCGTAGCTGTACCTTTACCTAAATTTACATTATTTGAATAAACAACTTTATAATCTCTACCTTGAACCAATGCTGTATTCTTCATTGAAAGATTTACTTCTGGTTCAACATTCTTACCTGTATAATATACTTTTCCTACATGAGCATTTCCCTTAGAAACATCTAGATATAAATTTTGATCTCTAAGTTTTCCTAACGAGAAGAATGGACCACCATTCTTTTTATCACCACTATCCCATGATGGATGATTGAAGACCTCACTAATATGTACACGACCATTACGTGAACTTGTATATGGATCATACACTGTTGTATAGCCCTGTGCATCTAAGCCAAATAATAATATTTCATGCGTTACACCATACCATGGACAGAATTTTCCACCACCAACAGCCGCCGCAATCATATTCCCCTTTAACAATTCTTGTTTAGCCGATTCTACATTTAAATTACTCTTATAACTTAAGCCAAATTTATTTGCAACAAACTGCCAAGAATCTCCACCAGTACCAATGGAACTCGTGTTAAAGTATCCAGCATTATGTAAAATTTGACCCACTTGATTAGGCGTATAGTTTGTACCATTGATTGTATTTACAATCATAGTCACTGTAGTTGGAACACAACCTGAACCACCAAAATAATAATTACCAACTACATCCCAAGCCCATCTGCCATCATTTTGACAATAGTAAGAAACGCCTTCCCAACTCGCTTTAGTAATAAAACCATTGCTATCCGTGTTATAAGTTACCTTATCAATCTTAAAAGTACCTGTTTGTCTTCTTCCAAGATTATCATAGTACTTAGCACTATTCCCCATATTCACAAAACCAACAGATAAACTACCATCTTCCTTGAAGTTGTACCAATATCCATTGGCCTGCTTTTCACCAACACTTTGAACTCCATTATCAAAATAATAAATTTTCCCATCTAAATTTATCATTCCACTATAGGCAGCCCCATTCTCTAAGTAGTAGTGTAATTTACCATCTTCTTTTCTTAAAGAATATACGGCAATACCCGTTTCTTGATCATGAAGAACTTGTAAACCCGTCTGCATCATACCAGATTCATTAAAGTAATAAGAATCTGTACCAATTGTTTTAAAACCAGTTACCTTATTACCATTCTCATCAAAATAATATTTTTGACCATCAATCTCTGCAAAACTATTCGTAACATAAGCACCATCTTTAACATACTGTAAAGAATCACTTGACCAACCATCAGTTAATTTAGCACTAGTTTCACTACCACCACCAACTGTTGTAGTTTCATTTTCATTTTCTGTCTTTTCAGGAACTGTAGTCTCTTCATCTTCTTTTGGAACATCTGTTTCTTCTGTGTTTTCAGGAACATTTGTATCTTCAACAACTGCATCAATAACATCCGTTAATTTATCTTGATTTTCAACAGGTGCAGTCTCTTTTACTGGTTCAACACTTGTCTCTTCAGCATGAACGATAGTATCTGCAAAATTATAACTCATAACCGCTGCAAGAACGGCAAAACCAACCTTAGCAATATCTCTATTATTCATTATGTATAACCCTGGTATATTGTAATTGACCCATCTAGCTGGTCATTTACAACATACATCTCC
>OLNT01001925.1_pt1 | contig 10694 bp, 6 predicted proteins | sample 1672641 | NCBI WGS metagenome assembly OLNT01 (sample SAMEA3136708, study PRJEB25190) | human gut metagenome
AAAAAAAAAAAAAAAAAAAAAAAAAACCACGACAAAACAACCGTAATTACAACTGTTTTGCCTACTCCCTTCGTATCTCCTCCTGCACTTTCTATTCCCTGCGGAATTGTCTCAAACCCAGCAAGAAAAAACGGTACGGATGCCAAAATAGATGCCATACCTCCGAGGAACGAATGATGACTTCCCACTCCTATATTCTCGTAAAATGGCTCCAGGTTATGCACATTGAATTTCATTGCCGCACAGATCATCGCCAGGATACCTGCCCCCACTAATGCCATACACAATACTTTCTGTAAGGTTGCTGATGATGCCACTCCTTTTCTGTTAATCATATAAAGAAGAATGGAAATAGCCGTTCCAAGAATAGTATGACCGATGTAAATATCTGCGCCAGCCAAAGTATATAACGGTATTCCCGATTTCAGGATCGGAAAGACAATACTCAGAATATCTACCACATAGATAGCTTCCCACGGAATGATCGTGATAAACGCTCCAAATGCCGCCCATCCTGATATAAACGCAATCCTGTCACCAAATGCCCGGAACGCATACGCCATACCTCCTCCGGATACCGGAAGCATCGTACATAGTTCGCAGTAGCAAAGGGCAATCGGCACCATAAGAATCATCGCCACCATATAGCCTGCTGCTGCAGGCAGCGGACCTCCGCTGCTGTTCATCCAGCTGTTAATTGAAACCGCCCAGCCAACACCTACGATCGCACCAAAACCAATACAGAAAAAGTCAACTGCGGATACACCTTTCTCCTTTTTCATTCTCTCGTCCCTCCTTTTTCTAACTCACGCTACCTCCTTTTATCCCACTTTGTATCACATTAAAGTCATTATATTCCTGCGTCCATCTTTTAACAATGTATTTTCATAAACTCATTATACGACTTACTTATTTCAAAATTCGATGTTCTTATGTGTCTTATCACAAAACTCCTGTATTTGAAAAAGATGCGCTATCCAAACATGCCAAAAAAGCCTCTCATCTCGGCACAACGCCGACATAAGAGGCTTTCTCTGCTCTGTATTAAATATATTTTTTCAATATCTCGTTCATCTGATCAAACTGTTCTTCCATCTCTTTCACCAGTCGGAACTGCGTTCTCGCACGTACCAGGTTGTGCTCCGGATAAGCCGTTTTAAAATATACATCTCCCTGCAGATAATCTGCCAGGAAACGCATACCGCACTCCAGCGTCATAAGTCTGGCGCCCCATGGAAGACTCGCGATCTCAGCCGGTGTCAATACATCCTTTGCCATCTCCAGATATCCCTTGGTATAAATATCGTAAAGGTTGATATCAAAATGTACTTTATCCAGATCCGGCTCATCCTCTTCCGCCGTAGACGCACCGAATCGAATGGAATCACCAAAATCATTAGCTGCAAGTCCCGGCATGATCGTATCCAGGTCAATAATGCATAATCCTTCATCTGTATCTGCATCAAACAGAATATTATTCAGCTTGGTATCGTTATGCGTTACACGAAGCGGAAGCTTTCCTTCCTCCAGCTGCTTCATCAGTACGCCGCAGTCGTCTTCACGTGAAAGCACAAATTCAATCTCCGGCTTACACTTGCGCGCTCTGTTCTTCACATCTTTGCGCTGTGCATCCTTAAAATCTCTGAGACGTTTTACCGTATCGTGGAACTGTGGAATGGTCTCATACAGACTCTCTGCCGGATAATCACCCAACTGCTTCAGAAAATGTCCGAAGCTTAATGCTGACTGATAGAACTGCTCCGGTCTCTCCACCTGCTGATGGCAAATGGAATTCGCCACATAATGCAGGCATCGCCACGGCTGTCCGTTATCATCCTCAAAGTAGGTCTCGCCGGATTTGGTCTTAATGTAAGACAATGCCTCGCGATCCAGATCTCCGCCTTCCTGACGGATGATATTACGCAGATATTCGGTTACGCCAAAGATATTGTCCATAACCTGATCCGGATTCTTAAATACATTTACATTAATACGCTGAAGCACGTATAACGGCACATCGTTGCCATTCTGATCCGGCATATACACCGCATATGTCTCATTGATATGTCCTTCTCCAAATGGCTTCACATAGCTGCACAGTGGTCCAAAGCCAAATGCATACACTGCATCTTCCAGACTTCGGCTGTCCACACCTTCGATCTTTCTTCTTGTAGAGAAGATGACCTCTCCTGCTTCTACCTTGCATCCGGATTCAATCGTACAATTTGCTTTGACCACACTGCCAAGTCCGACATGCGCGCCCGCACATACAACGGAATTATGATCTACAACCGCGCCGCTGTTCACCAGTGCTGCGCGTTCAATCTTTGTATTCGTATTCACTACCGATCTCTGCATGATAAAGCAGCCTGGCTCCAGAGTCACACTCGGACTTACCACAGCTGACGGATGCACAATCGCAGGAACTTCATATCCTTCTTCCAGCAATTTATCCGTCCAGAACAGACGCGTCTTATTATTGCCAAATGCAGCAACCGCAACCGGATAGTCCTCGTGCTTAATCACATAGTCACAGCACATACCGATCACATCGTCTTCCTTTACCATATCATCCAGAAACACTATCTCTTCGTATCCCAGTGCCTGTGCAGTCTCCTTGATCATATGACCAAAGCCGCCGGCTCCAAGGATTAATAAACTCTTCATATGTCTTGCTCCTATTTAATCCTGCCATGCATCTCCTGCAGTGATGCAATCTTGCCGCCGTCAAGATTATTGACCGCATGGATTCCTGTTGCCGCTGCCATAGCCGCTGCCATTGTCGTGCAGTACGGAATTCTTCCCTTAATCGCAGCTTTTCTCAGGTAGCTGTCATCATATACACTGTCTTTTCCAACCGGTGAGTTCACGATGATATCCACCTTTCCATTCGTGATCTCGTCGAGTACATTCGGGCGCCCCTCACACAGCTTCTTTACTTTTTCAGCCGGAATGCCAGCTTCATTGATCAGCTGACATGTGCCTTCTGTTGCAATGATACGGAAATTATTCTCATGGAACAGTTTCGCAACCTCTACAACTTCTGCCTTATCTTTGCGGTTTACAGAGATCAGCACAGTTCCTGACAGCGGAAGTTTGGACTGAACTGCTTCCTGTGCCTTGTAAAATGCCTCTCCGTATGATTCAGAAAGTCCCAGTACTTCTCCGGTAGATCGCATCTCCGGTCCTAACAGCGGGTCTACTTCCGGGAACATGTTGAATGGGAATGCTGCCTCTTTTACTCCGTAATATGGAATCACTTTCTCTTCCAGTGCAGGTACCGGGCTCTCCTTACCGGTCAGCTCACGCGTAATGATCTCCGTTGCGATCGGCACCATACGCACATTACAAACCTTTGACACAAGCGGTACGGTACGGGATGCTCTCGGGTTCGCCTCAAGCACAAATACCTTGCCATTCTCGATGGCGTACTGCATATTCATCAATCCCTGTACATGCATTTCTTCTGCGATCTTTCTTGTATATTCCTTAATGGTCTCCACATTTTCCCTGGAAATGTGTACCGATGGGATTACGCATGCAGAGTCTCCGGAATGTACACCTGCAAGCTCGATATGCTCCATAACCGCCGGTACAAATGCGTTGGTTCCATCACAGATCGCGTCAGACTCACACTCCAGTGCATGATTCAGGAAACGGTCAATCAAGATTGGACGGTCAGGTGTTACACCAACTGCTGCTTTCATGTAGTCAGCCATTGCCACATCATCGTAGACTACTTCCATTCCACGTCCGCCAAGTACGTAAGATGGGCGAACCATAACCGGATAACCGATCTTGCCTGCGATCTCTACTGCCTCTTCTACGGTTGTAGCCATTCCCGCTTCTGGCATCGGAATCTCCAGCTTATCCATCATTGCACGGAACTGATCTCTGTCCTCTGCAAGATCGATAACAGACGGTGCGGTTCCAAGAATACGAACGCCATTCTTCTCCAGATCTGCTGCCAGATTCAGCGGTGTCTGGCCACCGAACTGTGCGATCACGCCAAGCGGTTTTTCCTTTTCATAAATGCTCAACACATCTTCCAGTGTCAGCGGCTCGAAGTACAGCTTGTCAGAAGTATCATAGTCTGTCGAAACCGTCTCCGGGTTACAGTTCACGATGATCGTCTCAAATCCAAGCTTCTTCAGCGCCATTGCCGCATGTACACAACAATAATCAAACTCAATACCCTGACCGATACGGTTCGGTCCACCGCCAAGGATCATAATCTTACGGTTATCCGATACTGGATTAGCATCCTCTGCATTATATGTAGAATAGTAATATGCACTGTCCTTCGTACCGCTTACATGTACACCTTCCCACGCCTCTACGACACCAAGTGCTTTTCTCTTATTGCGGATATCAGATTCCGGAACTTCCAGGATCTGGCTGAGGTATTTGTCAGAGAATCCGTCTTTCTTAGCCTGTGTCAGTGCTTCGTCTGATGGCAGAGCCCCTTTGGATTCCATCAATGCATTTTCTTCCTCCACCAGTTCTTTTATTTGCTCCAGGAAGTAATGTTTTATTTTCGTGATCTCATGAATCTCCTCTACAGTCGCACCTTTTCTGAGTGCTTCGTAGATCAGGAAATAACGCTGGCTGGACGGAGTGATCAACTGTTTCAGCAGGTCTTCCTTCGTGCGAGAATCAAAATCCTTCGCATGACCCAGACCATAATTGCCATTCTCCAGGCTTCGGATGGCTTTCTGAAAGGCCTCTTTGTAGTTCTTTCCAATACTCATAACCTCGCCGACTGCACGCATCTGTGTGCCAAGCTTGTCCTCTACACCTTTGAACTTCTCAAACGCCCAGCGTGCAAACTTGATTACCACATAGTCGCCATCCGGAACGTATTTGTCCAGAGTGCCGTATTTGCCACATTCAATATCCTTCAATGTCAGTCCGCATGCAAGCATCGCAGATACAAGCGCGATCGGGAATCCGGTTGCCTTGGATGCCAGCGCAGAAGAACGGGATGTACGCGGATTGATCTCGATAACAATAATTCTGTCTGATACCGGATCATGCGCAAACTGCACGTTCGTTCCACCGATCACCTGTACAGAATCTACGATCTTATACGCCTGCTCCTGCATTCTCTTCTGACATTCTTCCGAAATCGTCAGCATCGGAGCAGAACAGAAGGAATCTCCTGTATGCACGCCCAGTGGATCAATATTCTCAATAAAGCATACCGTGATCATATTGCCTTCTGCATCACGAACCACCTCAAGCTCCAACTCTTCCCATCCGAGAATAGACTCCTCTACAAGCACCTGTCCCACGAGACTTGCCTGCAGTCCTCGTGCACATACAGTCTTCAGTTCTTCCTTATTATAGACAAGTCCGCCGCCGGCACCGCCCATAGTATAAGCCGGACGCAGTACCACCGGATAGCCCAGCTTATCAGCAATCGCAAGTGCTTCGTCTACAGAATACGCAACCTCGCTTCTCGCCATTTCCACGCCAAGCTCATTCATCGTCTTCTTAAATTCGACGCGGTCTTCCCCACGTTCGATTGCATCTACCTGTACACCGATAACCTTTACATTATATTTGTCAAGAATTCCTTCTTTGTATAATTCAGAGCAGAGATTCAATCCGGACTGTCCTCCCAGATTCGGAAGCAGCGCATCCGGTCTTTCTTTTGCAATAATCTGTTCCAGACGATTCACATTCAATGGCTCAATATAAGTAACATCCGCAATCTCCGGATCCGTCATGATCGTTGCCGGATTAGAATTCACCAGCACAATCTCATATCCCAATTTCCGAAGGGCCTTACAAGCCTGTGTTCCAGAATAATCAAACTCGCACGCCTGACCGATAATGATCGGGCCGGAACCAATAATCAGTACTTTCTTAATATCTTCTCTCTTTGACATATTATCTCCTCTCCGCTGAAGCAGTAACATTTTTTTCACAATATAATTTACCATAAAAGCATAGGGAGACGCAATCCTTTCTATTCCATCTTTTCCTGTCCTTCCAGCAAATCCATATGTTTTATAATTTTCATCTCTTCATTGCGCTCCACTATTCAGAGTGCTATACTCCATATCGACACATCATATAAACACTAACATCTATCAGGCATACCATTTTGCCTGACAACAAAGGAGCACACATGCAATACAGCATCCCTGATTATTATAAAGAGTTTCACTGCATCGCCGACCAATGCGAAGAAACCTGCTGCGCCGGCTGGCAGATTATGATCGATAAGAAATCCCTTAAGAAATATATCCACGCGAAAAGTCCATACAGATGGACACTGTTTCGTGGAATTGATTTTCTCCACGGCGCATTCCGTCAAAAGAAGGAAAAACGCTGTTTCTTTTTAAATGAGAACAATTTGTGTAACCTGTATTCCAATCTTGGGGAATCTGCGCTTTGCAAGACATGCAAGAATTATCCAAGACACATTGAAGAATTTGAAGATGTGCGTGAGATCACGCTGTCTGTTTCCTGTCCGGAAGCCGCAAGGATTCTGTTGTCCAAAACAGAACCGGTTCGTTTCCTCACCTATGAGAAGCCAGGCACGGAAGAATACGATAACTTCGATCCATTTCTCTACTCCATGCTGTTAGACTGCCGTGAAGAAATGTATCGCATTTTGCAGGATCGTTCTCTTTCCCTCTGGGCAAGAACCGTGCTCATCCTCGGAATGACACACGATATCCAGACACGTATTGATCAGGAAAATGTATTCGACTGCCAGAACGTATTGACCCGCTATCAGAATCCGGGTGCTGCAAAAAAAGCAGCCTCCATTCACTTTGGCGAAGCTGCATTCTCTTTCCAGCACAGTATGTTAAAATCACTTCACCGATTAGAAGTATTAAACGAACACTGGCCGGATCTTCTGTTAGAAACTGAAGCCATCCTCTACATGAACGAAACCGGACATTACAAGGAAGCCTGTCGCGCATTTCTGGATGACAAAGTCCTGATCCAGCTCGAACAGCTTCTTGTGTACTTCATCTCCACCTATTTCTGTGGAGCTGTATATGACGGTGAAGTCCTCGCCAAAGCACAGATGTCTGCCGTCTGTACCGGACAGATCTTCGACCTGTGGCTCGCACGCTATATCGAAAATGGGAATGCCATTTCCGAAGAAGAAAAAATCGAATTATTATATCGATACTCCAGAGAAATCGAACATTCCGATGAGAATTTAAAAATGCTAGAAGAGATTATGGTCGGGCATAAGGTGCCATGGCTACAATAAAATACGCCGGAATATGATATGTACCCTCGTTACTGGTTGTCCAGTAACGAGGGTACATATCAATATCATCCGGCGTTTTAATTTACATATGAAATTTTCCTACGATCATTCCCAATGGTGAGCATGTCTCCTCCGGATATAACGGATTTGCATATTTTGAGAAAAATGAAAATTCCACTAATTCCCAGGCTCTACCCACATCTTCTATAAAGACATCCACTAATTCCGGATCCCACTTCGTAAATATTATCTCATCATCCAATAATTCTTCTATGACACGACGCTCCATCGTTGCTGCAAAATATGCTTTCCCCTGCCATAAGCATACCTCAACCGGAGCTTCAAAACGCAACTCGTCCAGTTCTGTCACATTCGACTCAAATATCGGAATCTTATACAGCTCGTACGTCTTCCAATCCTGAAATGTATCAATGCTCTCGAAATAACACAGCCTTAACTCGCAATCAGAGCCTGTATACGCTATATTATACGCAGTGCATTGCAGATCAAGATAACACTCCGCATGATCCGGACCTTTTATCTGACGATCCGCATATCTTTCTGCGATCACTTTTTGCTCCGGGAATTCAAAGTCTTCTTTCTCCGGCCAGTAACCTGAAAAATAAGAAGAAACAAAGGTCAGCTTTTCATCCTGCGGATTCCATCCGACCGTCAATATACCAGACTCGCTAGTTTCAAGTTCACGCACAAACATTTCCACCCATCTTCGCCCCGGCACGTTTTTCACTAATTTGCGAGATAATACTAAAAAGGCACTGTCACGTATATGAATGACTTTTCCCAACTCAGGAATGTACGGATTATTACGGATAAACGCTTCCTCTTTCGCATCGTTTTTAATCTGCTCCGCAGTCTCCACCAGATGTTCCGGGGCATCCTTCATCCCCTTTCCGATCCAGTAGAGCGCCTTTTCATAACTCTGTGGCACCTCTTTTCCCTGTGCATAGCATAGTGCCATCGCTTCCATAGCCACTGGGTTTCCCTCTTTAGCTGCCTGATAATAATAATGAACCTTTGCGAATTCATTTTTCTCTTCCAAGGCATCTAATCCTTCTTTCAGACATCTCCGGGCAGTCTCATACGAATATTCTGATTCACTGCTTTCATCATTTGTCAACATCCCGTCTGTATTTGGGGCAGATAAATTCTCCTCCCCGATTCCCAATATAAGCTTCAATGCAGTCACCAAAAATCCTGTATAAATAGACCCACACACGCTCTCTCTGCGTCCATCTTTATAATATAAGCACATATAATCTGCCGAATCCTCTGCGACAGATACATCGCTCAATTCATCATAGCATATCGGCTGCGGGATTGGATTTTTCTTTCTCAAATGATCAAACATGCTGCCATATAGCCCTTTTTTCGAAAACAGGAACCCTTTTTTTCCATTTGAAAATGCACCTGTATTGCAATAAGCCTCTATATCCTCCTCCGCACACCCTGCTGCAAATCCCCGAAGCGCATTCTCAATCTGCTTTGTTTTCATCTCCTGACGGCTCAATACATGATTGGGCAATGTATGATGCTTGTAATCCTTTACCGACTCCTGTGTAATTCCCGCTACTTTTGTATAAATATCCATGACCTGTCTCCTTCACCGAATAATAATTACATCTCTGAATTCTTCTATTTTTCTATCAGCTGCATATAATTTATTATACCATTTTATAGGAGTATTGCTATGTTAACTATTCTTTTTCTATTATATTGTGCCATAAAGACGAATACCCTCTATGATCTGTACACAAGTGACGAGGAACAACTACAATTTATCCGCCAGTGGAATCGTGAACATTCTATATAAATAAACACAGAAGCCACGGTCTCCCGTAGCTTCCCCTTACAAATCCGAAAACAGATCTGCTTTATATGTATTCTTTTCTAATCTCTACCGTACAAATCTCTTGTATATACCCTATCCTTCACATCATCCAGACAGCTATCGTATCGATTGGCAATGATCGCCTGGCTCTCTTCTTTGAACTTATCCAGATCATTCACTACCTTACTGCCAAAAAATGTGCTGCCATCTTCCAATGTCGGTTCGTAAATGATCACTGTTGCACCTTTGGCTTTGATACGCTTCATTACTCCCTGAATCGATGACTGACGGAAGTTATCGGAGTTGGACTTCATGGTAAGGCGATATACGCCAATCACTACATTCTTCTCCATAGATGCATCATATGTATTTTCATCGCCATATGCATAGTATCCGGCTTTCTGCAGTACACGATCTGCAATAAAATCTTTTCTGGTCCGATTGGACTCCACGATTGCATTAATCATGTTCTGTGGCACGTCTTCATAATTAGCCAACAGCTGCTTGGTATCCTTCGGCAAGCAATATCCACCATAACCAAATGATGGATTATTATAATGTGTTCCTATACGCGGATCCAGACATACACCATTGATAATCTGCTGTGTATTCAAACCTTTCATCTCCGCATACGTATCCAGCTCATTGAAATAGGATACCCGGAGTGCCAGATATGTGTTGGCAAATAACTTCACAGCCTCTGCCTCTGTGAATCCCATGATCAATGTATCGATATCTTCTTTGATCGCACCTTCCTGCAACAGCCCGGCAAATGTATGAGCCGCTTTCAACAGTCTTGCATTCTCTACATCTGTTCCCACGATAATTCTGGACGGATACAGATTATCATACAACGCTTTGGACTCTCGCAAAAACTCCGGACTGAAAATAATATTGTCACAGTGGAATTTTGCACGAACACTTGCGGTGTAACCAACCGGAATTGTAGACTTAATCACCATGACTGCATCCGGATTGTACTTGATAACCAGCTCAATCACAGACTCTACCGCTGATGTATCGAAGAAATTCTTCTCACTGTCATAGTTCGTCGGTGCAGCAATTACTACAAAATCCGCATCCTTATATGCTGCTTCTGCATCCAGTGTTGCTGTCAGATTCAAATCCTTTTCCGCCAGATATTGCTCAATATATTCGTCCTGTATCGGACTGATCTTATTATTAATCTTTTCTACTTTCTCTGGAACGATATCAACTGCCATTACCTCGTGATGCTGCGATAATAACGTCGCTATTGATAATCCCACATAACCGGTTCCGGCTACTGCAATTTTCATTCATATATCCCATCTTTCTGTGAAGATACCACTCATTACTTAACAGCTTACCATACCTTTTCCATTTTATAAAGCTATCCCAAAAGAAAATGCCGCTCGCTAAATCCATTATTTTATTTCATATTATTTTATCACATACTTTGTCCCTCTGCCTTTACCCTCAACAACCACAATACCTTTTTTGTTCATCTTCTTCAACAATTGTGTCGTCTTTGATTTGCCAAATGGTACATACGGCGCAATTTCACTTATTGGTTTCAGCATTGTCTTACTCAGCAGTCTATAGATTATTCTTTCATCATCCGTT
>OLNT01001930.1_pt1 | contig 10678 bp, 10 predicted proteins | sample 1672641 | NCBI WGS metagenome assembly OLNT01 (sample SAMEA3136708, study PRJEB25190) | human gut metagenome
GGTATCGGCGAGAACGTAGGAGCACTTCGTAAAGATGTATGTAACTACCTCGGATACCTCGGAGTTGAGATCGATGACACAGCAAACAATACATTTGGTGAAGAAATCGTTATTTCTACAGCAGACTCCAAGGTTAAGGTTGCAGTTATTCCTACAAACGAAGAACTTGCAATCTGCAGAGATACAGTAGCACTGGTAAAATAATAATACCAGGGTTCAAAGCAGTTTACTGCGGAACAATCCGTATTAAAGAGAGGGAATTTACCGCTGAAGGCAGATTCCTTCTCTTTATCTGTAACTGTGAGGGTGCTGAACAGTTACCTTTATCTTAATAAAGAATATTTTTTTTCGAAAATACAATTTAATGAAAAATCAGATTGACAAACTATAGTCATCTATGTATAATTGATAAGGTGTGAGTAGGAGATAATTATGCAGATTCATTTATCAGATATTATAGAATGTGAAGGAAAGGTCGTTCAGATCACTCCGGAACTTGAACTGGATAAAATTTCATTTCAGCTGGGAGAATATCAGCTTATAGACAAGACTCCGGTAAGCCTTACCATTGCCAATACAGGCAATAAGGTTCTGGAACTTACAGGAAACGGAAGTGTTACCGTGGGTATTCCCTGTGACCGCTGTCTGGAGCAGGTGTTAGTTGAGATTCCATACAGTATTGAGCGTAAGCTGGATATGAAGCAGTCTGATGAAGACAGAGTAGAAGATCTGGATGAGAATGACTATCTCACGGGAACAGACCTGGATGTGGACCGGTTGGTCTATCTTGAGGTACTGATGAACTGGCCTTTGAAGGTTCTCTGCAGAGAGGACTGTAAGGGTATTTGCAGCCAGTGCGGTAAGAATCTGAATGACGGACCCTGCGGATGTGCAGAGGAGCCGAAGGATCCACGTATGGCGGCCATCAGTGATATATTTAGTAAATTTAAGGAGGTGTAACCTATGTCCATATGTCCAAAGAACAAATCATCTAAAGCTAGACGTGATAAAAGACGTGCTAACTGGAAAATGAGTGCTCCGAACCTGGTAAAATGCAGCAAATGCGGCGCCCTGATGATGCCTCACAGAGTTTGCAAAGAGTGCGGAAGCTACAACAAGAAAGAAATCGTGAAAGTAGAAGACTAATCACAACAATAAGAAGCAGGATCCACAGGGGTTCTGCTTTTTTTGTATTGAAAAGCAAGGAGAAATGGAGGGCAGAGATGAAAAAGAGTGACATTTTTGAAAATCTTGTGATGAATTTTTCTATAGATACGGAAGAATTATCGAAGGCAGATGAAAAGAAACGGAAAGCAGTCCCGGCCAGGCTGGAGATTCTGGCAGAGGGTCTTGCTGCAAGATGGAGTCTTGAACAGATCAATCAGAAGCTGGAGGAGAATGAGTGCGAGAAGCTTTATGCAAGAAGCTTTTATGAAGCGTGCCTGATTTATGCGTTTGAGCATCGGATGGACTACGAGGAATGGAAGGAGCTTTTTGCAGAAGGAAGAAATCCAAAGGGGACGAGAAGAGTTTTTTCAGGGGCGGAAAGATCACGTTGAAGGAACTCAAAGAATATATGGAGGCAGAATCTGTCTCCGAGGAACTGGAGACGATGTTTCTGACCAGATCCCTGGAGGAGAAAATTATAAAAAGTGATTCGGAAGAAGAATTCTTGTCTTTTGTGCAGGAAAATATCGAGAAATTTTCTTCTGTCAGAGAGCGTGCGAGATATTACTTCTGCAAATATCTTTACTTTTATATTCAGGATCGCTGTGACCGCTACTATGAAAGCTGCATAAAAGAAGAAAAACTGCGCAATCAGTATGGGAATGTGCGTGACAAAGAAGAGCGGGGAAGGGAAGAGAAATTTGCACTGGAGGAACTTGCCTTTCTGAAGCCTCTGACAAAGTTAAAAAGAGATGCCGACAAACAGAGAAACAATATGTCGCTGGAGGAAAAAAAGGAATATCTAGAGAATACAGCACTGACACCGGGCGGTATCTTTGATGAGTTTAATTATTTTTATTTTGGCTATGTCCCTGTGGACTGGATGGAGATCCTCTTTGAACTGTATGGAAATTTTGACCAGTGGCCGCAGAATATGAAGATCCGTGTGGCACATTCGCTGGGACTGTGCAGTCAGAATCCATCTCCGGAGGAATGGAAAACTGCTGCTGCAAAGCTTTTATTGATGGAAGAAGAGCAGAGAAAAAAAGAGGAGGAAAAGGATACCTGTGGAGGCAGAGAAGAGGGAGACCGCAAAAAAGCCTATCAGAGAGGACGCTCCGGAGAAGATTTTTTCCGTGAATTTATTACAGGAGGCAGGGATATCAACCGGGCGACACTGATAAGCTTTCTTCTGTTTGTCAGGATGAGAGTGTCACTGGATGATGAGAACAAGATCACAATGAACCGTCTGAACCGTATTCTGATGAACTGTGGTTTTGCCGGACTGAAGCCGGATCAGGAATTTGACTGTTTTGTGATTCGATTTCTTCGTTCGACAGAGCCCTTGGATGTTCTGGAGGAAGAGGTGGAGAAGCAGGTGGTCCAGGGAAAGAATTTCTATCTTTACAAAGTATATCGCGATTCCTACTGTCACCAGAAAGAACTCCTGGATTATCTGGTATAAAAAACAAATTTGCCGGATGATCTTATATACTGTAATTAACAAACAAAACCGGTAACTATTCAACAGTATCAGGAGAGGGAGGAAAGACAATGAAAAATTTCAGAAGATTTTTTGTAAGAACAGTCTTAGGAATTATCGCAGGATTACTTTTGAGCACGGGAGGAACAGCCACTTCGGTACAGGCAGCCGGGATCAGCCATCAGAAAGCTGTTAAAATGTACAACAGCAAACTGCGCAGCTGGGGAAAAAGCGGAACCCGTTTCAATATCAACTATGATCTGAGAAGCCGTTCCGGATGGAAATATAATGACTGCGGAAAGAAGGTTTCCATGAGAAATGTCTATTATGATGATAACCTTCGTTATATTTTCAGAGATGTGACAGGTGACAAGATCCCGGAAGCATTTTTTTACAGTGAACGGGCAAATGTCATGGTGGTACTGACTATTTACAAAGGACGGGTACAGCCGGTTGCTGTTATGCGAACCTCTTACTTTGGACCACAGAAGCTTCTCTATAACAAAAAAGAGAAAACCTTTATTGTAAAGACAGTTATTAACGGAAGGAGTGTATCCAGAAATATCTTTAAGATCAGAGGATACAAGCTTTATATCAATCTTACCATGTCTGATTATGTCGGACAACGTCAGTCAAACGGCAAAATTAAGGTAAATTACTGGATTGATGGAAGGTCTGTGTCAAAGAAAAGATATCAGAGCTACTACAAGGCATACTATCGTTATCAGGCAGCATATTCCTGGGGACCGTGAAAATGAAGGAAAAATACAAAGATCAGAAACTAAGACCGTGTCACCTTCTGAAGAATCGTTATCTGACAGGAGACCTTCTTTGTGAAGGTGCGCACAGCAGAATTTACCGGGCTTATGATACGGCACTGGATCAGGAGGTTATACTTAAAGAATTTACAGGGGCAGATTCAGATACCGAATGTGCGGATACAGAGAGATTTATTGAGGAAGCCGGAAATTTTTTTGGAAAATATGAATATCGGGGAACTGCGGAGGTGACAGATGTCTTCTGCGGTGGAGAGCATGCATATATAGCAATGGAACATCTGCCAGGGCAGAATCTCAGACAATATCTGCATTCCCGGAAAAAAGGACAGTTTACCATAGAGGAGGCATGGGAACTGCTTTTCCCTGTTCTGGAGCTTCTCTCCTGGATGCACAGCATTGGGATCGTTCATGGCGGAATTACTATGGAGAGACTGCTTTTTGATGAAAACGGAACTCTTTGTCTGACAGGGATTGGAGACTGTTTCTTAAGAAGCCGGAAACTGGAAGAGGCAGGCCCCTGGAGTGATGTGCACTCGGTGTCAGAAGTTCTCTATGAATGTCTGACAGGGAAATATCCGAGGCGGGCAGAACATTTCCTGAGGAAGGGCAGGGTAAGCTCAATCAGCCGCTGGGCCACGGTCAGCACCCGGGTAGATCATACACTCCGGCATGAAATCGAGGCAGATGCCGGCGAAGGCAGCTTCGGACTTTATGCACTGGCAGAACAGCTTGGTATGGAAAGTGAACCACTGGCCGTCTGCCTCGGAGCAGCACGGTCCGTCTGGGGCGAGAAATGGCTGGATCTGACAGAAAAAAAACAGAGAGAACCGGAAAAAAGAAGAGGAATGAATGCATTTATGACAAGAAAGCAGAGGAAAGTGACAGGAATTTTGTGTGGACTCATGCTTCTTGCCGGAGGCATTGTATTTGGCTATGTTCATACGCATGAACGGCAGATCCTGGAGTACCAGATTGATAGAGATCATATAAAATATCAGAAAGAACCTGTATTTCTTATGGCGGCAGAGACAAAAGAGGCGGAGGAAATCCTGAAGGCAGCTCAAAAAGAAGGAACTCTGGATGAGGGTTCCATTGCATCGGAGATGATCTATCATGTGGATCCCAAATTTCTGGAAGTCCGAAAACTGGCTGGAAATGAGGCACAGGGCTTTTTTATCCAGGATATCCATCTCAAAAAGCTTACAGAAGAAGTTCTGGGAATTTCCCTGAAGGAAAAAAGCAGCAGCAGAGAAAGCAGTGTTACAAGGTATGGAGAGCTGCTGACGTATCTGGAGATCCACAACCAGAAGAACGTGACTTATGCCTGTGCGGAGGAAGAAAAAAGGTTTGAGATTGTAAGCGACGGGCAGAGTGGAAGAGTAAATTCCTGTAAGGCTACACTCTCAGAGGATGAGATGAAAACATTTCTGAAAGAAATTTTACCGCAGATTGTTCCTGAAACGTATTTTACAGAACAGGAAATAGAGACAGTCTTTGCACTGGCAGAAGAGAGTATGTATGATTCAGTCAGATATGGAAGTTTTTATATGAATCTGAAGAAAGATTTAAGCTACATGGAAGAGGAAGCACAAGAGTGCTGGAGTCTGGAACTTTCAAGCTATGCCTCAGAAGCAGAGGATGAAGAGCAGGCGGCAGGAAGTTATGCCAGAACCTCGGCACAATATCAGGATTTTATGGATTTTGTAGAGCAGAATGCGGTGGAAAGTGAGAAGGATGGACTTCAGACGGTCTACTGGCTTGAAGAAGAGGATGTCCGAGAGTGGAATCAGCCGTCAAACATATTGCTTCTGAAAAAAACGAGAAAAGATGTTATGAAGATCCTGGAAAGTCAGGACAGCACTTTTGAACTTACCTCAGAATCAGAGGTGTTTAAGGTGACAGATTCCGGAATGGGTGCCGTGAAAACACAGTTTTTGCGAGAACAGCTCTTTGAGGGTCCGAAAGGCGAAAAAATCAGGATACAGTATGATATTCTTTCAGAACGAATCTATAAGATCATTCTATTTTCGGAAGGAAATAAAAATAACTGGGACTGCAATCTGGCCGCAGAGCTTACGACAGCTTTTTCAGAAGATTGCAATGTGTCGGCACAGATGATTGCAGAAGATATCTCCAAAAAACTGTCAGGTCTTCAGGGCTTATCCATACAGGGGTATAGCTTTACAGATCTTGACGGATTGATCCTGACGGATGAGGACAATGCAGCACAGTTTGTGATTTTAAGAGGCACTTTCTGGGTGAGCAGAAATTATATGTTGTCAGAAACCTGCCGGTCGCAAAATGGAGAAAACTGATATATGGAACAAAAATTAGAAAGTCGTTATCTGATCCGGGAGCAGATCGGGCAGGGAGCTTTTGGAGTGATCTATCATGCACTGGATGAGAAAAATCATCGGGAGATTGCGATAAAAGTCTGGAAGGCCGGAAGTGAGACGGAAATTTTTTCCCACGACAACAGCCCTTTTCTGAGAGAAGAGATGATCCCCGGAGTAGTAAAGATTTATGATTATTTCGAAAAAGCCGGAATGAACTTTCTGGTCATGGAATATCTGCCAGGAGGAACACTGAAGCAGAAGCTGGAAATGCTCCGAAAACAAAGTTCTCAAAGGCAGCTTCTGGAGCTGTTTCGCCCCGTGCTGGAAGGTCTGGCTTTTCTGCACAGCGAAGGTCTGGTTCACTGTGATCTGAGTCCGGATAATCTGATGTTTGACGAAGCAGGAAACCTGAAGCTGATCGATCTGGGTGCCTGTCGGGGCAAAGAGATCATCTGCGATAAGAAATTTATGAAGGAAGCGTACAGTGCCCCGGAACAGTATACGGCCCCGGACAGGATTGGACCGTGGACAGACGTTTATGGAATCTGTGCAGTTCTTTTTGAGACATTGACGGGAGAGAAACCAATATCGTTCGTACGGCGTATTCAAAAAGAGGAATTCAGACCGGTTTCTTTCTATACAAAAACAGACCGGCATATAGATCAGGCAATCTTTCAGGGACTGAATCTGGATATCCAGCAGAGATATTTCAGTATGGAACTTCTGCTTCATGCTCTGGGTTATGATACCGACAGTATAAGAATGCTGTCAGGAAGTACGCGGTATTTCTGGGGACAGAAATGGATCCAGATCAGTGGACTTGGAGTTGGCTATCATGTAGAAGGCCGAAAGCAGAACCGCCGTATCTTAAGACGGATAGGACTGGGAGCTTTGTGTACCGTTCTGGCAGCAGGAGGCTTTTGGGCAGGAGATCAGTGGCTGCAGAAACATTATCCCGTTCAGTATTTCGAGAGAAAAGCCAGGAAAGCAAAAGAGCAGGGGATTGCCAAAAATGATGAGAGGCTGATCTCCAGCCTTGATGAAGACTATGAAACCATCTTAAAAAGACTTGAAAAGTATGATCCAAAGATTGGAGAGGATCTTACAGAGGGAATGATTTCCTGCGAACTTACGGAGGAGGAACTGCTTGAGTGGAACATACCGGGAAACACGAGACGCAAAATGTATCTGGATAAGGCTTCGATTCAGAAAGTGTTGTTTTCCCAGATGGGACTGGACAGGATCAAAAATCAGATAAAAACCGAGAAGAACAGTCATCCGTCGGTTTACCGAAGGGTGGATGATTCCTATGAACTGCTCAGCAACCTGTCTTATTCAGAGGAAGCTTATCAGGTTACGACTCTGTCCGGAGACAGGGAAAATTATGAGATATTCTATGATCCGGTAGACCAGAGAGTGATCTGCCTGAGAGGTAGTACAACAGATCCACAGCGTTTTCGGACCTTTGTGGAAACGCTGCTCCCGGTCTGCTGTCCGGAAGCATATCTGACCGCAGAAGAAATTGCGGATTTACAGAAACAGATGGAAGAATCGAAAGAAGGCAGATATATTCAGGTAAATCTCCACAGCTGGCTCAGCGTTATGGGGTCGGTCAATGAAAGTCAGGAAACCATAGAATACAGTGTGGCGATCGCTGCATCCAATGATGGGATTCTTTACTGACAGGAAGGAATATAAAAAGTTGCAGATAAGAGTGATTGGAAACGGGCGTTATCGTCTGGAAAAACGTCTGGGGCAGGGCGGCTTTGGAACTACCTGGCTGGCGGCTGACCAGGAAAATCAGCAAAAGGTCGTAGTAAAAGAGCTATGTCCTCCACAGGGCGAAAAAAGAGAAAAAGAAATCCGAAACTTCCTGCGGGAGGCAAGAGTGATGGCCTCTCTGCACGCGGTGAAAGAAATTGTAAAGGTTCTGAATTACTTTGAAGAACAGGGGAATGCCTATATTGTCATGGAATACCTGCGGGTAACCAGCCTGAGGCATTATCTGGAATGCCAGGAAGAACCTCTTTCTTTTGAGAAAGCGAGAGATATGCTCCTTCCGGTTATGGAGGGGCTGGAAAAGATGCACGGAAAACACATCCTGCACAGAGATCTGACACCGGACAACCTGATGCTCAGAGAGGATGGGAGTCTCTGCATTATAGATTTCGGTTCCGCACGAGAAATTACAGAGGATGACCACACAAAGACGGTTCTTTTTAAAGAGGGATATGCGCCGCCGGAACAATATGAAAAACATGGCAAGCAGAAGGCATGGACAGATGTCTACAGTCTCTGTGCAGTGTGTTATGAGATGATCACAGGTGCAATTCCGGAAAGCTCTCTGTCAAGAAGAGAGAAGGATACCCTGTATCCACCCTCCATGTATGGTGCGGAGATTACGCTGGAGCAGGAAAAAGTACTGCTTAAAGGAATGGCACTGGATTACCGCGAACGCTATTCATCTGTCAGAGAATTAAGAGAGGCTTTTCTTGGAAAAGATGAACAGGAATCTCCAGAAGCAGAAAAAAAGAAGGGACAGGCCTTCAGAAAATTTGTACCACTGCTGTTGGGCACAGTAATTGTGGGAGTTGTTGGAACGGGAATTCTGTGGGCAGGAAGAACGGAACCAAAAGTGCAGTATGCTGGAAATTTTTACAGAGGATCCAGGGAAGCACAGGAACTTCTTACGCTGGTCAGGACAAATGCAGTCTCTTCTGAAACATCGGAGGATGGAACAGACAGTATTTTTCATCTGTCAGAGGAAACAGCCAGAGCATACGGACTTCCCTGTAACCGCTTTCGGTTTTTCAGAACAGGAGAGGAACTGGATGCTTATCTGACGCAGCAGAAGCTTTCGTATACAAAACAGGAAACGGAAACGGACTGTACGGTAACGGTTGGCGAATATGATCTGATAGAAACGGATTTTCACAAAATAACAAAATACCAGGTGGAAGATACCTGTACCCTTATGGTGGAAGAAGATCTGAATAATGGAGATATCCTGGATTTTTATATGAAATGTCAGAGAAATCAGGGGATTGAGCCAGGAGAGATGGCAGCAGAATTTCTGCTTTTTCTTACAGACGCAGAGGATCCGGAGAAAAAAACAGCCAGAGATCTCACAGCAGACGATAAGGATATCATGCAACAGGGAAAAGACGACGGTATGATCTATATGTATCAGTGGGAAGAGGGGATGCTGATCTTTAAAGAAAGCCAGAAAGACAGCCTGACTGTTCGGATCATTCCACGAAAGCTGCTGGAAATGTCGCAGGAAAAAGCATACTGGCCGGATTAGACAGGGAAGGGATTTTGTATATAACAGAGAGGGAGAGCAGATGGAAAAAGAAGAATATAAAAAGATATCAGAAGTGATCTATATCATTGACCGCAGCAGATCTATGTATGGAAAGGAAGAAGAAATCACAGAAAGCTTTAACAGATGGCTTGCACAGCAGAAACAAATGAAAAAAGAGGCATTGGTGACACTGGCTCTGTGCAATGAAGAATGTGAACTGCTTTATTGCAGGATGCCGCTGAAATATGTGAAGCCACTGGATACCTTTGCTTACTATACAAAAGGCTACAGTGCCTATCTGGACAGTGCAGAAGAAGTTTTGGATCTGCTGTCAAAGCTCATGCCGCAAGAGGAGAAATCCCGGCAGGATGTCAGTCTGTACCTGATCACAGACGGGCTGGATAATGTAAGCTCTGAGGAAGAGAGAGAAAGATTCAAAGAAAAGATACAGAGACTGAAGGAAAGAGGCTGGAAGATAGCTCTTTGGGATCACAGACGACAGAATTACAACTAAAAGGAGATTGGATTTATGCGAAAAATAAGCTTTAAAGCCACAGGTGCAGCGATGATTGCAGCAGTGACACTTACAGGAATGACAGCAGTTCCGTGTTATGCGGGATTTACACTTCCATTTATCGGAGGGAACAGCAGCTCTGCAGTGGAAGATCCGGAACTGGATTCCATGTTTGGAAGAAGTCTGAAAGAAATGACAGAAAAATTTGACGGGATGTCCGAGCCTTACTGGAATATGGGAATGACAAGCTCTTCCAACGGTCAGGTAACCCTGTTCAGTGCGGATTCCAGTGATGCCCAGGATGGTATTACACAGATCCAGCTGACCGGAAGCGGAAACCCGTACTGGCTGATGGGAGTAGATACCGGAATGACATACAGTGAGGCAGGAAATGAACTGGCCGGCAAAGGATTCTATTGTATGCCGTCAAGACCGGTTTATTATGACAGAAATGGAAACTATGTGGCATTAAGCGGAGAAGATAACGATCTGACAGTTACAATGTCCCATATAACACTTGGTTCCCACACGGACAAAACAGAGGTATCTCAGTATATGGGAGAGAATCTGCGCCAGCTCTTCTATGAGGGATTTGACGTGGGAGCGAGAACAGAGGGAGAGGATACGGTTGTGGAGGATGGACAGGTTATGTTCTATGCCAGAGGGCAGGCAGATGATCTTGGAAGTCTGAATGTATCCAAAATCGTAATAAAAGGAACCGGCAACAACTGCTGTCTGTACGGATATCAGCCGGGTGACGGTTGGGATAACATGTATCCGGGTATGCAGGAGGGTGGTTCCGGTGAGTGGATCGACCCGTCCGGAAATGTTCTCTCGATGTATGCTTCTACAGATTCTGCCGATCCGCAGATCGTCCTTTATGATCCTTCTCAGTGGTAGGAAACCCTATAAAAATACGTTGCTTTTCCTATTTCTCTCTGCTATACTGAAACGATAAGGATGAGATTATCTTAAAAGAGGGAGAAACGGGGGAAACAGATAATGGATGAGAGGAATCAGATTACAGAGGGTGTGATCTGGAAACAGCTTCTGATCTTCTTTTTTCCGATCATGATCGGAACATTTTTTCAGCAG
>OLNT01001936.1_pt1 | contig 10659 bp, 6 predicted proteins | sample 1672641 | NCBI WGS metagenome assembly OLNT01 (sample SAMEA3136708, study PRJEB25190) | human gut metagenome
GCGATTGGCTTGCGGCCTTCCGTCGTACTGTCGCTGTATTGCCACGTACGTTCGGGCACTACCGGCATACGCAATCGGACATGCGAAAAACATACGAAAAGGCCCTTGGAAAATCCCAAGGGCCTTCGTCGTCATCACTTATCCGCCCATTGCGAAACGGACGGAGCGGAAGCGATCATGCGTGCGTCGGCGATGCCAGCGACGTTTCATGACCGCTCCATAATCACTTGAGCGGACCGGTGTGCCAGATGCGCTCGAGGTAATCCTCGATGGAGCGGTCGGAGCTGAAGTAGCCGGAGTTGGCCACGTTGAGCACGGCCATGCGGCTCCACTTCATCGGATCGCGGTAGGTTTCCTCGATCTGGGCCTGGATGTCCATGTACGCGCGGAAGTCGGCGAGCGTCATGAAGTAATCCTTGTTCAGCCAATCGTTGACGAGGTCCTTGTAGATGTCCTTGTCGCCGTCGGAGAAGGTGCCGTCGGCAACCATATCGATGGCGGCCTTGAGCTGCGGGTCCTTCTCGTAGTACTCGCGGGACAGACCCTTGGTGTCGTAGCCCTTGGCGTACAGCGCGGAGACTTCCGGCTCGGTCATGCCGAACAGGAAGAAGTTCTCGGCGCCCACGCGCTCACGGATCTCGACGTTGGCGCCATCGAGGGTGCCGACGGTCAGAGCGCCGTTGAGGGCGAACTTCATGTTGCCGGTGCCGGAGGCTTCCTTGCCGGCCTGGGAGATCTGCTCGTCGAGGTCGGTGGCCGGGATGAGGTTCATGGCCAGCTCGATGTTGTAGTTCCACGGGAAGTAGACGTTCAGCTTGCCCTTGACGTCCGGGTCGTTGTTGATGACGCGGGCGACGTTGTTGATCAGCTGGATGGTCTGCTTGGCCAAGTAGTAGCCCGGAGCGGCCTTGGCGCCGAACACGATGGTGCGCGGCATGATGTCGTCGGCGGAGACCTTGCCGGACTTGATGTCGGCGTAGTCGGCGATGACGGACAGGATCTTCAGGGCCTGGCGCTTGTACTCGTGCAGACGCTTGACCATGGTGTTGATCATGGTGTTCGGGTCGATGTCGAAGCCGTACTTGCGCTTGGCGAAGTTGGAGAAGTCGACCTTGTTGGCCTGCTTGACGGCGGCGAACTTCTTGACAAACTCGTCGTCATCGGCCAGCGGGATGAGGCCCTTGAGCAGCTCGAGGTCGGACAGCCACTTGTCGGTGCCGAGGCCCTCGGTGATGACGTCGGACAGACGCGGGTTGGCCAGCTTGATGAAGCGGCGAGGGGTCACGCCGTTGGTCACGTTGGTGAACTTGTCCGGGTAGACGTCGGAGAAGTTCTTCAGGGTGACGTCCTTGAGCAGCTGGGAGTGCAGCTCGGCCACGCCGTTGACGTGGGAGCCGCCGTAGGAGGCCAGGAACGCCATGCGCACGGAGTCGCCGGTGTAGATGGCCATGTCCTTGATGGTGGCCTCGTCAACGCCCTTGGCCTTGAGCTCGGCCTCGAACTGGTCGTTGATCTTCTCGATGATCTCGAGATGACGCGGCAGCAGTTCGCCGATGAGCTTGGACGGCCACACTTCCAGAGCTTCCGGAAGCAGGGTGTGGCAGGTGTAGTTGAAGGTCTTGTTGGTGATCGTCCAGGCGGTGTCCCAATCGTAGCCATACTCGTCCATGAGCACGCGCATGAGCTCCGGAATGCCGATGACCGGGTGGGTGTCGTTGAGCTGGAAGTTGATCTTGTCCGGGAAGGTGGTCAGATCCGGCTTGTCCTGGCCCGGGTAGAAGACGCGGATGGCGTCGTGGATGGAGGCGGACACGAAAAAGTACTGCTGCTCGAGGCGCAGAGCCTTGCCCTGCGGGGTGGAGTCTTCCGGATACAGGATCTTGGAGATGTTCTCGGCCTCGACCTGCGGCTTGACGGCGTCCAGATACTCGGACTTGTTGAAGGTGAGCAGATCGAACTCGTCGTAGCTCTTGGCGGTCCACAGACGCAGGGTGTTCACGCGGCCGGAGGCGTAGCCCGGAACCATGTAGTCGACCGGGACGGCACGCACGGACCAAGCCGGCTTCCAGACCTTCTTGCCGTTCTCTTCGACGACTTCGCCGCCGAAGGAGACCTTCTGGTCGCGGTTGTAATCGATGTGGCCCCACGGCTCCTCGTTGGCCAGCCAGTAATCCGGGGTTTCGATCTGCTTGCCGTTCTCGTCGAATTCCTGCTTGAAGATGCCGTACTTGTACTGGATGCCGTAGCCGAATGCCGGCACGCCGAGGGAGGCGAGGGAGTCGATGAAGCAGGCGGCCAGACGGCCCAGACCACCATTGCCGAGGCCCGGCTCGTATTCGGCGTCGATGACTTCCTGCGCATCGAAGCCGAGAGCTTCCACGGCCTTGTCGAACTGATCGGTCAGTCCGGCGTTGAGCAGCGCGTTCTCGAGCTGCTTGCCCATCAGGAACTCGGCGGACAGGTAGCCGACGGCCTTGGTGTTGCCGTTGACCATGTCGGCCTGGGTCTTCATCCAGGAATCCACGAGATGGCGACGCACTGCGGCGGACGCGGCGACGTACACATCAGCCGGCTTGGCCTGCTCGACGGTGACGCCCTGGGTGTACTTCAGCTGCTCACGGATTTCGTCAGCGAATTGTTCCGCGGTGACCGCGGACTTCGGTGCGGTAATTTCAGTCATTGATTGACTCCCTTTGACGGATATTCTCCAGGAACATTATGCCTTACCCCAGCGTCCTTGCATTTGCGGCCGCATGAACACTAAGTAACATCATGCATACGTTCTCATGTACAGCATACTACGTAATCATAAAAAGACGAAATTCCTAGCAATCGTAAGCCGGCATTCGTTTGCAAAAAACATTGCAAAAACTGCAACGCAACGTATGGCGCCCATTAAGCGAGGGCACCACAATCGCAGGAAAATCGCCCCTCAAACCCCTATTTAGTTACGACTACATCGTTTGCAAAGTTCCATCATAGTCGTTTGCGGGCTGCACAATACCGGTATGGCTGTCATACGAGAACAAGACTTGGGCAAAGGACGCGCCGCCTTCGAACAGTGGCGGGACGCGGCGCACAACATTTTCAGCGAGCAGCTGCCGGCCGATGACGACGCCGCTTTCGATTTCCGGCTCAACTTCTCGCCGCGTCTGCCGCGCCAGCTGTGGGCGATGGCGGTGCGCTACTCGCTATACCTGCTGGAAAAGAAGGCGCCGGGCGAAGGCGTGGAGGTGCGCGTGGCACCGTGGGGCGCCATCAAGATCCTCGACGGGCCGGCGTCCGATCCGCACAATCTCACGCCGCCGGACGTCATCGAACTGGACCCCGACGTGTGGATGAGGCTCGCCACCGGCATCACCAGCTGGGGCGAGGAAAAGGACGCCGGACGCATCACCGCCGTCGGCGAACGCGACGATCTGAGCGGGCTGCTGCCGCTGGCATAGGAATAGGTCGCGGCGTGGTGCGACCGGCGATGGTTGGCGGGACGAGCACGACAATCGCCCGACAATCGCAATCGAAATAATAAAAAATGGCCCGCGGTCGAAACCACGGGCCATTCGTTGAAAAAATCTGTGCAGTCAGTCCTGCTTCTTCGGCTTCAGCGCGCTGGGCACCGGCATCGGGATGGGCTTGTGCGGCTTCGGCGCGGCCTTTGCCGCCGGAAACTCGCCACTCGTGGCCTTCGCCGCGGCTTCCGCGGCCCACTTGGCGTATTCGTCAAGGTCATCGGCGGAATCGGAAGACGTTTGACCGTCCCCAACGGTCTCATCTTCGGCGTCCACATCGTGAGAATACTTGGCTTCGATATCGGCAAACGGGTCGAAGGAACCAGAACCGGGCTCCTGCGCACCGAGCTCCTTGGCAAGCTCATCGTAATCGGTGTCGGTGGTCAGGTACTTGAGCTTTCGGGCTATTTTCTGCTGTTTGGCTTTCTGACGTCCGCGGCCCATCTGACCCCCTGAAATTACTGTGCTATCAATTCATCAAACAAGAGAGTACCACTTATTGCGCATTATTTCGTTGTCGGCTCAGACTTTTACGATAAAATCGTTGATTTTCTTAAGAAAAGGACACGTATGACGGACGAAACCCAGGAGCAGCAGATCACTGCTGTCGGCAATGAAATGAGCGCGAGCTTCCTCGCCGCAAAGAAGCGTTCCGATGAAACCCTCGCCGCAATCGAAAAGAATCCGGGCAAGTTCACCATGCTCACCGGCGACCGTCCGACGGGCCGTCTGCACATGGGCCATTACTTCGGCACGCTGCGCAGCCGCGTGGAGATGCAGAACAAGGGCGTGCACACCAACATCATCATCGCCGACTATCAGGTGATCACCGACCGTGACACCACCGAGCACATCCAGGACAACGTGCTCAACCTGATCCTCGACTACATGGCCGCCGGCATCGATCCGGAGAAGACCATGATCTACACGCACTCCTCCGTGCCGGCCGAAAACCAACTCATGCTGCCGTTCCTGTCGCTCGTCACCGAGTCCGAACTGCACCGCAATCCGACCGTCAAAGCCGAGATGGAGGCTTCCGGCCACGCACTGACCGGCCTGCTGCTGACCTACCCGGTCCATCAGGCCTGCGACATCCTGTTCTGCAAGGGCAATATCGTGCCGGTGGGCAAGGATCAGCTGCCGCACATCGAATTGACCCGCACCATCGCCCGCCGCTTCAACGAGCGTTACGCCAAGAAGAACCCGGTGTTCCCGGAGCCTGACGCCATCCTGTCCGATGCGCCGGAGATTCCGGGCCTCGACGGCCAGAAGATGAGCAAATCCCGTGGCAACTCCATCATGCTGAGTGCCACCGCAGCGGAGACCGCCAAGCTCATCAAGAAGAGCCGCACCGATTCCGAACGCAAGATCACCTTCGATCCGATCAACCGTCCGGAGGTCTCCGCACTGCTGACCACCGCAGCGCTGACCACCGGCCGCGACCCGAAGGGAATCGCCGAGGAGATCGGTGATTCCGGCGCGGGCGCACTGAAGATGTACGTGGTTGAATCCGTGAACAACTTCCTTGCCCCGATGCGCGAACGCCGCGCCGAGCTGGCCAAAGATATGGATTACGTGCGTGACGTGCTCGCCGAGGGCAACAAGAAGGCCAATGCCATCGCCAACGAGACGCTGGAGCAGGTACGCGACGCCATGGGCATGCGCTACTGAGCGCGTTTGAGCCGTGCGGCCGTCGCACGCTTACGTGTTCGCACGTTCACAACGAGAAATGGGTCGGGAACCACATCGGTTCCCGACCCATTTCGCTTACAAATGGCGGATTACGCCTTCCGCCGGATGCCATCCCGCTTAGATCTGCGAGCGCTTCTCCCCTGCGGCGATTTCGGCGGCCACGAGGTCGTCGTCCACGTGGCGGTCGTCCGGATCGTCGAGATAGTGGTCGAATTCGTGCAGCACTTCCGCGCTTGGCGCGGGCGTAAGCAGCGAGACCACCACGATGAACAGCAGCGAGACGATGAACGCCGGCAGCAGCTCGTAGATGGCGAAGATGCCACCGAGCGGCTTGACGAGGTTGTGCCAGATGAGCACGGTGGCCGTGCCGGACAGCATGCCCGCGATCGCGCCGTACTTGTTGGTGCGCCTCCAGTACAGCGAGGTGAGCATCAGCGGCCCGAAGGATGCGCCGAGGCCGGCCCACGCGTACGAGACCACTTGGAAGATCGAGGAGTTCTGGTCGAACGCCACCACGATGCCGAAGATGAACATGACGAGCAGCGTGATGCGCGCCACCATCATCACCTGGCGGTCGGTGGCCTTGCGGTGCAGCAGTCCGCGGAAGATGTTCTCGCCGACGGCCGAGGCGCCGATGATCATGTACGAGGACGAGGAGCTCATGGACGCGGCGAAGATGCCGGACACGACGATGCCGCACATGAAGCTCGGCAGCAGCGCCTGCGACACCACGATGAAGATGTTCTCCGCGGCCGCCTGCGTGGCGAACTGCGTCGGCATCATGGCACGGCCGACCAGGCCGATGCACACGCCGCACGCCAGCGAGATCACGCACCACGTGGTTGCAATGATGCGGGATTTCTTGATTTCCTCGGAACTGCGGATGGACAGGAACCGCACGAGCACCTGCGGCATGCCGAAGTAGCCCAGGCCCCACGCGAGCATGGAGATGATGGTGATGATGCCGTAGTCGGCGGGCGCGCCGAACATGGCCTGTCCGGCCTTGACGATCTGCTCGCCGGCGTCGTTGAGGATCGGCGTGGCCACATGCGTGCCGTCGAGGAATCCCGGAATGCCCTTGAGGAAGGCGACGGTGTTGTCGATGCCGCCGGCGGACGCCACGGAGCCGATGAACACCACGGCCAGCGCGAAGAACATGAGCAGGCCCTGGATGAAGTCGGTCACGACCACGGACAGATAGCCGCCGATGATGGTGTACGCGAACACGATGGCGGCGCCGATCACCATGGTCAGGTGGTAGTCCCAGCCGAACAGCGTGGAGAAGAGTTTGCCGACGGTCACGAAGCAGCTGCCGACGTACACGCAGAAGAATACGAGGATGATGAGCGCAGCGATGGTGGATACGATATTGCGATCGTCATGGAAGCGCTTGGAGAAGAAGTCGGGAATGGTGATCGCGTCGCCGGCCACCACGGAGTAGCGGCGCAGACGGCGTGCGACGAGTTTCCAGTTGAGGTAAGTACCAAGCGCCAGACCGATGGCCGTCCACATTGGGTCGGCCGCGCCGGTGAAGTAGGCGACGCCCGGCAGGCCCATAAGCAGCCAGCCGCTCATGTCGGAGGCTTCCGCGCTCAATGCCGTCAGCCACGGTCCGACGCCACGCCCACCCGCGAAATACTGTTTGGTGGAGGAATTGGACCTCTTGGAGTAGACGAAGCCGATGGTCAGCATGGCCGCGAAGTACAAGACCATGGCCAGCAGCACCCAGAAATCTTTGGTTACCAAGTGTTTTTACCCTTCTGCAGGTTATTAAATGTCGTAGCGCCAGGATTTATCGGTCACTACTCGTGCCATCGCCAGGCCGATCGGCAGGCAGATGATCACCATGAACGCACGGAACGCCCAATCGAGCGCGTTCAGCGTATCGAACTGGCCGAGGTGGAACATGGCCTGGTACATATACAAACCGGGCACCATGATCACAATAGACGGAACCGTCAGGCAGATGCGCGGATATCCCAAATGCGGAGCAAGCAGGCCGTGGCGCACCGCCGAACGCCATGCGGAGGCGAGCAGGCCGGCAAGGAACGCGCCGATGAACGCGCCGGCTTCCGCGGGCACGCCCAAGTCGACGATCTCCAATCGCAAGGTATCGGTGATGGCGCCGATGGTGGCTGCGACGAGGCACATGCGCTGCGGCGAATTGAACATCACGGAGAAGCCCCACACACCGATGAACGCGAACAGCATGCGCAGCAGGCAGTTGATGACGGGGTTCAGTCCAAGCGGCTCGAATCCTTGCGGATTCAGGTGCACGATCGAAGCGACCATCCAGCCTGCCAACGTGGCCATCAGAATGATGCACAGCACGTAGGTGAGTCGTTGCACGCCTGATGGGAAGTCGATTTTCGCCATGTCAAGTCCGCCGGTTATCAGCGGGAATCCGGGGATGACGAACAGCATCGCGCCGATATACGCGGTGTCGTGCTGCAAGGCGATCGGATCGAACAGGCCAATCAGTCGCAGCATGCCGGTGCATGCCAGCGCGGCGACGGCCACGCAGACGAACGTCACGAAGAATTGGTTGAGATGGTGGGCGAACAGGCGGCGACGCAGCCAGTGGCCGAGGCCGGCGCCGACGAACGCGCCGATCATGTCGTACGGGCCGCCGCCGAGCAGGAACACGAAGGATGCGCAGGCGCAGGCGGACGCGAGTCCCGCGAAGGCCGGCGAATACAGCGGTTTGCGACGTTCGATCATGTCGAGTCGCTCGTGCGCCTGCCGTACGGTGACGCCTTGCGATTCGCCCGCGGCTTTCCCGATATGGTCGAAATGCTCGGCATATTCCTTCGGCGGTTTGCAGTTGCGGTTCTTACGCGGCTTTTCCGCGGCCGCATCGCCATTGCTACGTCCGGCCGCGGCCGCCGCCTCGATATCGCGCATGTGCAGCGGACGTGCGGTGGAATCGCCTTCCTGCGCGCGTTCCGTGACCATTTCCAGCGCGTCGAGCACGGGATCGTCGGAACCTTCCTGGTTCTGCTCGGCCTTCTGCCGTTCCTTGAGCTGCTTGGACAGTTCGGCCGACACCTGCGAGGCGTCGCGCTTGTCGAGATGCTGCATCAGCCCTTCGGAAACGTCGGATTGGCTGTGGTACATAGAGCCTTTGCCGAGGTTGACGTTGAACCAGTCGGCGAAGTGCTCGAGCAGCCAGATGCGTTCGGTGTTGACGCCGGTGGTCGGCAGGTCGACGACTTCGGTGATGCGGTCCTTGCCGTCCGTGCAGGAGGCTTCGATGTCGGTGAGGTTCACGTCGGCGCGCACGTGCACGCCCAATGGATAGGCGATGCGGTGCATCATTTCGCGGACGCGGAAGCTGCCTGTTCCGGCGCCGAGGTCAAGCATGCCGACGCGGACGATCACGCTGGCTTTCGCCGCGATGCCGGCTTCGGTTACCGGCTTGTCCCAATCGCGTTCGATGTCTTCCATATCGAGCGGAATGGAGTGGGTGTGGAATTTGCTGACCGCCTTCGCGCTGCTGTCAACGCGTTCGGTGTTCTCATCATGTTCATGTAGTGCGCTCACACTATTCAGGTCTAACGTGTGGGCTGGTCGGATATTTTCCGAACATTCCCACATGCCCATTTTCCGGACATTCAATGTCCACGATGCGAACCATTCCGGCGTTTCCGTAACCAAACTGTCGATTTGCCGCGCCTACAATGGTCGAGCATTTACCCACCAAGCTTAGGGCTGTGGGCTCGCAACAGACGGCCAAAACAATCGCGGAGGTGCCGCGAAGGACCGACAGACCGAGCAACCCGATGGTTTGGAGAAGGAGGTCTGATGACAACTGAAAACGAACAGATCACGCCTGCGGACGCGGCTATCGTCTCGTCCGGCACCGGCACCAAGGGCCCTGAGGAGCGTGATCTTCCCGCATCCCTCAAAGAGGAAATGGATCTGTGTCTGCAGATTCTTCGCGAGGTGCTCGGTGAGTTCGATGAAAACCTGCTGGCCAAGTTCGATGAAGTGCGCGAACACGCGCTGAAGGCCAGCGACGAACGTTTCTCCGGCATTCTGACCGACACGAATCCCGATCAGGACGACCTGCAGAAGGTTGTCGACATCATCGACAAGACGGACGTGCATGAGGCCCAGCTGTTGGCTCGTGCCTTCACCACTTACTTCCATCTGGCCAATCTGTGCGAGGAGAACTACCGTGTCTCCGTGCTGCACAGCCGTGAGAACGCCGTTGACGACACCCAGGCCGTCGATCCGGTGAACGAAATGACCTGCGCCTACCACCAGCTCATCAACGAGATGGGTCCGGCCAGGGCCAAGGAGCTGCTCGATCAGCTCGAGTTCCATCCGGTGTTCACCGCGCATCCGACCGAAGCCCGCCGTAAGGCCGTGGAAGGCAAGATCCGCCGCATCTCCCAGCTGCTCGAAGCGCATAAGCTGCTCGGCGGCTCGGACAAGAAGGAAAACTCCCGTCGACTCTTCAACGAGATCGACGCGCTGTTCCGCACCTCCCCGATCGCGCTGAAGAAGCCGACTCCGGTTGAGGAAGCCGACACCATTCTTGATATCTTCGACAACACGCTGTTCTACACCATTCCGCAGGTCTACCGTCGTTTCGACGACTGGGTCCTCGGAGACAAGGCCGGCCTCGTGCCGCCGGTGTGCCCGGCGTTCTTCCATCCGGGAAGCTGGATCGGTTCCGACCGTGACGGCAACCCGAACGTCACCGCCAAGGTGAGCCGTCAGGTGGCCCGCAAGTTCAGCGACCACGTGCTGGGCGCGCTGGAGATCGAGACCCGCCGCGTCGGCAAGAACCTGACGATGGAGGCCGAGACCACCCCGCCGAGCGCCGAACTCAAGTCCCTGTGGAACCACCAGAAGGAAATGAGCGAGCGTCTGACCGACAAGGCCGCGCTGATCTCCACCAAGGAGCTGCACCGCGCCGTCATGCTGGTCATGGCAGACCGTCTGAAGGCCACCATCGACCGCGACGCCGACCTCATGTACCACTCCTGCGAGGACTACATCGCCGATCTGAAGACCGTGCAGCGCTCCCTCGCCGAAGCCAACGCCAAGCGTTCCGCCTACGGCCCGCTGCAGGACCTCATCTGGCAGGCCGAGACCTTCGGCTTCCACATGGTCGAGATGGAGTTCCGTCAGCATTCCGTCGTGCATTCCCGCGCTCTGGAGGACATCCGCGAGCATGGCCTGCACGGTGAGCGTGGCGAGCTGCAGCCGATGACCCACGAGGTGCTCGACACCTTCCGCGCGCTCGGTTCCATCCAGAAGCGCAATGGCATCAAGGCCGCCCGCCGTTACATCATCTCCTTCACCAAGAGCGCCCAGAACATCAAGGACGTGTACGAACTGAACCGTCTGGCGTTCTCCCACCCCGAGGATGTTCCGACCATCGACGTGATTCCGCTGTTCGAGCAGCTTGAGGATCTGCAGAACTCGGTGGACGTGCTCGAGGAAA
>OLNT01001939.1_pt1 | contig 10655 bp, 10 predicted proteins | sample 1672641 | NCBI WGS metagenome assembly OLNT01 (sample SAMEA3136708, study PRJEB25190) | human gut metagenome
GCGCTGCGGCAGGAGCGGGTGCGGCTGCCGGTGCGGGTGCTGCTGCCGGAGCCGGTGCAGCTTGCGGTGCAGGAGCCTGCGATTCGTCGATGCCGATGAGCACGTCGAAAGGCACCCCGCGAATCTCTTCGAGGGCGCGCTTGATGCAGTCGATGTAATGGCGTTCGATGAAGTTCTTGATGAATTCTGTATTAGCGGTCAGCATCATGAATCCGTCGCTTGCGGCTTGGGGAAATAGCTGGCTGAACAGCGCATCCACCTGGGGGCCTATGATGCCATCGTAGCTTTTGACGCGGCTGCATACCTCCGCCCATAGCTGATTGATTTCTTCCGTGTTCATAAGCAGGCCTTCGATCATACGCGTACAGGTGTGTTCGCCTTACGCGGTTTCGGTTCGTTGAAAACTGATTGCCGCCGTGTTTTACAGCAGCTGCGCAACCTGGATGCCCAGGTTCGTGAGCATGCGCTTTTTGCCGGACATTTTCAAAAGCCCGATGCCTTCCAGCTTTTTCAGCGTGTTATGCACGCTCGACTGCGCCGCTCCGGTCAGTTTGACCACGTCCGATACGCCCAGTACCCCTTCTTTCAGGTAGATGACGAGGAAGTCCTTCTCGCGCTGGGACAGGGACGCGATGATTGGCTGCGCATCCACCGGCGCGGGCTGGATTTGCGGTTGCTGTTGCATTTGCTGGCCGTAGGGGTAGCCCATCGGTTGCTGGATGGGTGCCTGCATGTAGCCTTGCTGAGCAGCCGGCGCGTATCCAGGTTGCGCGAACTGTTGCGGGGCTGCATATGCCACCTGCGGAGCCTGCTGGTATGCCTGCATAGGCGGCTGGGCCGCAAACCCCGGTGCGTATTGAGCCGAAGGCTGAGCGTATGCGGGCTGGGCGTTGTACGCGGGTTCGTGATCCTCCTCGGCGATTCGGTAGCGCGGCGCCGTGGGCTCGGGATGCTCTGCGTCCTCGTCCTCCTCGGCGTGGTCGATCTCAAGCTCCTTGGGAAGCTGCGGATTGCTGCCGTTTGCGCTGATGGTGACTACCGATCCGGTGCCGAGGTTGTCTTCGATGCTGATGGTGCCGTGGGTGAAGTCAAGGTATTCCTTCACGATGGGAAGGCCCGACCCCACGCCGCGGATGTAGCTTTTCATGGGCTCGATGGCGGAGGTGAATCCGGGCAGTTGCGCGCGGTCTTTGCAAGCGATGCCCGGCCCCTGATCCGCAAAACGGATGGTGCAGCCGTGGTCGAGGATGGATACCGTAGCTTCCTGGAATCGTGCGTGTATGAAGTTTTCCGAAACCTCGCGGATAACCGTATAGGGAATGGTGCCGCCTGCCGCCTGCGATTGCTGGTATACGTTCGTTGCCAGGCTTTCGATGAATTCGCCGGTGGGAGCGGGCTGGATTTCAGTGACACGCGGCGCGCTCAGCAAGTTGTCGTATAGGGCGATGCGTGCAACCGAATTCACGTGAGTGAAGTCGAAACCCTCATCATCGTTGTTTTCAGGCGATTCCTGATGCTGTTCTTGCTCGCTCATCTGCGCTTTTACCGCTTTCCACATTCGTCGTTTTCCAAAGTTTTACACATTTTCGGGAAAAATCCTTGAAAAGTGTACCCTCTTTTCCCATCGAATTCCATTCAACTGGGCAAATTCCGGAATCGAATGTGGAAAAATCACTTTCGATTGAAAGTTTTTCACAACGATGAACTCATTGTTTCCTTGGTTTTCCACTTTCTATTCAAAGATTGTTGAAAACTGGAATGAAAACTCGAATAAGTATGAAAAACAGAGGTGCAAAGGTTTTTGACATTGTTGAAATTCCAGGTTGTTCCGACCCGTTCCGACGGCTTTTTTCAACTGGTGAGAGGATTTTGCTGCAGGATTTGGAAAGCACCAGGTCAGTTGAGTATTCCGATGAAAAGCATTCTGATGGTGCCATAAAGGACGGAAAAATGCCTGTTCAGAAGCGTGTTGAAAACTATGCACATGATTAATTGCCTGGTCAAGCGCTTGCTTGCTTACGGTTTTGAGCGATTGAAAACCGCATGTTTCGATATTTTTCCACAGCGATTTTCGAATGAATTCCAAGTTTTCAACGTTTTCCACAATCGCCTGAATCGCTCAATGATGAGAGATAAGTTTTTTCAGCCGTTAGGTGCGGATTTTGGGGTGCGTTTCCTTCTTTTCCCGAGCATTGATCGGTCACAAGGTCCGTTTTCGTTGAATGTCGTTTCATTACCCGCCTTGGTTTTCCACTGCTATCCCCTCATGTGTTGAGGGTAGGTGCTGCTGGTGATGGCGGAGCGTGCTTCTCGCGCGATTTCCCTCGGGTTGCCGAAAGTGCCTCCGTTAGATGAAGATGATTCGGCATCCCCAAGCAACATAAAGGGGAATCCCTTTTCGATTTTTCCCTTACCGGTGCGTTCGAGCCGCCGAAAAGATATCCCCACTAGATGTTGCGACCCACGTTTTCGATCCCCCAATGAATTGTTGAAAGCAACGTTTTCTAGTGCGCTGGTAATATTGTGGAAAACTTCGTGTTTTCGCAGGTGGGCTTTCATAATGTGGGTATCTTGTGCATCGGTTGGCATATATAGGTAAAAACCTTTTGACAGTCGGGCCGTTCCGGTTATACTCAACAAGTTGCTCTAAACCATGAAAGGGAAACGATATGAAGCGCACCTATCAACCTAACACTCGTAAGCGTGCCAAGTGCCACGGCTTCCGTGCCCGCATGGCAACCAAGGGCGGCCGCAAGGTTCTGGCTGCTCGCCGTGCTAAGGGTCGTAAGCGTCTCTGCGTGTAAAGAGTATTCGATTGGAGACTATCAAGTCCAAAGCGGACATCTCCGATCTGTTCTCTAGCGGAAAGCGCCTGCGTACACCGTACCTTACGCTCATAGTGTTACCAGCGAAGCAGCACGGCCTTCACGGTCGTGTTGCTTTTATTGCAGGAAAAAAATCCGGTAACGCTGTATGGCGTAATAGCGCAAAACGTCGAATGAGAGCTATTTGCCATGAGCTGGGCGGCCCATTCCCGAATCTCGATGTGATATTTCTCGCGAAGTCGGGTATTTGCCGCGCTAAGTATAGTAAAGTGCTCGAAACATGCGACGAAGCGCTGAAACGCGCTGGAATTCGGTAGGGTCTGATTGGAATGAAGAAAGGTTTCGGAAGCATACCGTGTAAGGTGGCTATGTTTTTCATTACCTTTTATAGGGCGGCGATCTCGCCTATGTTCCCGTCGTGCTGCCGTTTTACCCCGACGTGCTCGGAATACGGGCTCATCGCGTTTCAACGCTACGGTTTCGCAAAGGGCTTAAGGCTGACGGTAAAACGTATTCTACGGTGTCGACCTGGAGGGCCGCACGGCTACGATCCCGTTCCGTAAGGGCGGGGCTTCAGCCGGCGGCTTTTTGTCGGTTAAAGGAAGGAAAACCATAGTATGTGGGAAGTGTTCAAGAACTGGATATTCGACATCATCCAATTCTTCTTTGGCTTCTGCCAAGACTGGGGCTTGGCTATCATCATCGTGACCATCATCTTCCGTGTGCTTATCTCCCCGTTGATGCATAAGCAGACGAAGTCTTCTTATCAGATGCAGAAGGTTCAGCCTCTGATGCAGGAGATTCAGACGAAGTACGCCAACGACCCGCAGCGCATGCAGGAGGAGATGCAGAAGCTTTACGCTGATGCTAAGTTCAACCCCTTGGCCGGCTGCCTCCCCATGCTCCTGCAGATGCCTATCTTCATCGCCCTGTTCCAGGTGCTGCGTGAGATGCCGAACTATTTGGGTTCCGACGAGGGCTATCAGTTCTTCAATCTGGTTCCCAACCTGGTTATGACGCCGTCCGGTGCGGTTGCTGGCGGCTTCGGCACGTTCCTTCCGTACCTCATCCTCATGGTCGTGTTCGCCGGCGCTACGTTCCTGCCTATGATCTTGATGCAGATGGGCCAGAAGGATAACCCGCAGCGCAACCAGACCATGATCATGGCTGGCGTCATGAGCTTGTTCATGCTGTGGATCAGCTGGAGCTCCCCCGCTGGCGTTCTTCTGTTCTGGGGTGTTTCCTCCATCATCGGCGTGTGCCAGCAGCAGATCTCCATGCGTCTCATGAAGAAGCGCGATGCTGAGAAGGAGGAGACCATCGAGGTGAAGCCGATCGAGGTCGACGTTACCCGTAAGGCTAAGAAGCCGCGTCCGAAGAAGAAGGATACCTCCAAAAAGCACGCTTAATCGATTTTGCGTAATGGTGCGCGGTGTTTCACGTGAAACACCGCGCACTGTGGTTTTTAGTTCTAAGGAGCTGCAAATGGCAGAAGAAGAGAACGTGGAATTGACCGCAGAAGAGGCTCAAGACGCCCAGGTCGAACAAGACGGCATCAGCGACGAGGATCTTGATCGCATCGCGGATACCGCCATCGCAACTATCCAGGATATCCTGAAGCACTTCGATGTCGGCGAGGTCACCATTGACGAGTACGAAGGCGATGAAGGCGAGCTTATCCTCGATATCACCGGTGACGATCTGGCTGTTCTCATCGGTCGCCATGGTAAGACCCTTGATGCGTTGCAGTTCCTGGTGTCGGCCATTACCGTTCGCACCATGGGCTTCCGTTATCCCGTTATCGTTGATGTTGAGGGCTACAAGAATCGTCAGCGAGAGAAGCTCGAGTCCATCGCTCGTAATGCTGCCGCAAAGGCTGCCAAGCAACATCGCAGCGTGAAGCTTCGCCCCATGACTCCGTACGAGCGTCGCATCGTGCATATTGCGCTTCGTGATGACGAACGCGTCGAGACGGCATCTGAGGGAGAGGGCTCCGCGCGCCACGTTGTGGTTGTCCCGCTTTAGGCAGTTGCTTCTATTTGGCTTTTGGCTGATATCTCAGGAACCTATCAGGCCGCATCTTCGGATGCGGCCTCTTTGTTTTTCAAGGGGTTCATATCCTTGGAGTCCAATATGCTGCATGAAGGGCTAAAGTATGTTTCACGTGAAACAACAGGACAGAAGGAACGGTTCATGCACGAGGACTTGCTCAAGCGACATTTGGAGTTGGTTATCGAAGCCAACAAAACCACGAACATCACGCGTATCTCTTCTTGGGAAGATGGCATGGTGCTTCATGTGCAGGATTCACTGCTTGGCCTTGATGCTTTGAACGCTTGTCCCGAAGGCCGCTATGCCGATATCGGAACGGGTGCGGGTTATCCTGGTATTCCGCTTGCCATTGAAACCGGTAGACCCACGTTGCTGGTCGACTCCGTTCAAAAGAAGGTTCAGATCCTTGATGGCTTCATCGAAGAACTGGGGCTTGACAACGTATCCACGTATGCCGGCCGCATTGAGGACCTTGGTCGCGAGCAGGCTGGGCAATTTGCTGCGATTAGTGCTCGGGCATTGTCGAAACTGTCCGTCTTGCTGGAGCTCTCTTCCCCGCTGCTGAAGATGGGCGGCCGCCTCATCTGCTTCAAAGCCCTCGTTGAGCAAGATGAGCTTGATCACGCTCGCGTCGTCGGCAAGCAGGTTGGTATGGAACTGGTTGATGATCAGACCTACGAGCTTGATGATTACTCTCGCCGGATTCTGTGCTATGAGAAGGTTGCTAAGCCGAAGCTGAAGCTGCCTCGCAGAACCGGTTTGGCTCAGAAAAAGCCGCTGTAGCGATATAAGCCGTTCCCGATATTGTAGGGGCGGCTTTTTTCTTATCGAGGTTTCGTTGATTTCCGTTCAAAAGTCCCTATTGTGGGTTGGGGTTTTATACGCGTGAAACGAAACACGGTATACTAGCGTCTGAAACCATGAAAGGGGGTTCCTGTGGGATTTTTCGACGGCCTCAGGAAAGAAAAAAAGCAAGCTGAGCCGGTTCAGCAGGAACAACGCGTACAGGAAGATACCGTTGAGGATGAGATAGCCATCGAGCACATCGAAGTGGTCGAGCGTGACCCTCATAACTCAACCGAACCCGAGCCGCAGCCTGTTGAATCTCGCCCCGAAATCGAGCCTACGCCCATTCGCTCTTACCGCGATAAGAAGCCGGTGAAGCATGTGGTTGGCCAGACGAAGATCATAGCGATCATCAACCAGAAGGGCGGTGTGGGTAAGTCCACCACTGCAATCAATCTTTCCGCCGCGCTTGGTGAGATGGGCAAGCAGGTGCTTCTTGTCGACCTTGATCCTCAGGGTAATTCCTCAAGCGGCCTTGGTGTCGAGAAGAGCCAGGTGCAGAATTGCATCTACGATGTGCTGCTCAATGATGTTCCCGTCGAAGAGGTTATCATCCCCGATGTGTGCGAGGGTTTGGACTTGGTTCCGGCGACCATCAACCTTGCTGGTGCTGAGGTTGAGCTGGTTTCCGAGATGGCGCGCGAGAATCGCCTTAAGGATGCCATCGGGGCTCTTCGCGGTAAATATGATTACATTTTCATTGACTGCCCCCCTTCCCTGGGCTTGCTGACGGTTAACGCCCTAGTTGCCGCCGATAAGCTGCTTATCCCCATTCAATGCGAGTTCTATGCATTGGAAGGTGTGACAAAACTCCTTGATTCAATGAAACGTGTCAAAACTCGCTTGAATCCCACGTTGGATATCTACGGCGTGCTTATGACGATGTACGACGGTCGAACCACGCTGTCCCGCCAAGTGGTCGAGGAAGTGCGCAGCTATTTCGGGCGATTGGTGTTCGAGACGCTGATTCCCCGTACCGTAAAGCTTTCCGAGGCTCCTAGCTTCGGTCAACCGATAACCCTGTACGACCCTTCGGGCAAAGGCGCCCAGTCGTACATGAGTCTTGCTAAGGAAGTGATTGCCCGTGGCTAGGAATGGTCGTGGTGGTCTTGGTCGTGGTCTGAACTCGTTGTTGGGCGGTGCCTATGAGGAGGCTATTCCTCAGGAGGAGCCGCAACGTGTGCGCGTGGATGCCGAGCAGCCGCAGCAGTCTCAACCGAAGCCTCAGCCTGAGCGTGAAGTGATTCGTGAGACCGTTCCTGCGCAAAAATCACCTGAGCCCCGGACGGCTCGCGAAGCCGTTCCCTCCTCCTATGAAGAGCAGGAGCCCGAGTCGATCGTTGAAAACGGCGTTGAGGTCACCATCAAGGGAGTTGCCCAGCGTGCTGCCCGTCCTGCTGTCCAGGAAGTGATTGAGCGCGCGGTAACGCCTTCTGCTGCTGTGCAAAACGACGGCGATGCGCAATCTCGCGAAGTGAACGAAGTGGACATCAACGCGATTGCCCCTAACCCCGATCAGCCTCGTACGAATTTCAAGCGCGAGGAGCTGGAGGAGCTTTCCGCTTCTATCCAAAAAGACGGGCTTTTGCAGCCGATTCTGGTACGTCCGCTTGAGGATGGCACGTATCAGATCATCGCCGGCGAGCGTCGTTGGCAGGCATCGAAGCTGGCAGGTTTGCAGCAAGTGCCTATTCGAGTTAAAGAAGCTAGCGACGACAAGGCTCTGGAGCTTGCGCTTATTGAGAACATCCAGCGTTCTGATCTTAATCCCATTGAGGAAGCGTACGGCTATCGCCGCATGATGGAACGATTGAACATGACGCAGGCTGAGGTTGCTCAGGCGATGTCGAAGGGTCGTTCCACGGTTGCGAATGCCTTGCGTTTGCTGGAGCTTCCCGAGGAAGCTCAACAGTTGCTGTTCGAGGAGAAGATTACCGCCGGCCACGCACGAGCTATCCTTTCCATCCCCACGAAAGAAGGACGCGAGCGCCTGACGCGTAAGCTGGTTGAGGAAAAGCTGTCTGTTCGCGAAGCCGAGGCTTTGGCGCGCTTGTTCTCCGGAAAGAAAAATGAGAACGCTAAGCCGAAGACTCCTATGCCGAAGGAATACCGAAAGGTTGCCCGTACGCTTAAGGATGTTTTGGATACGCCGGTTAAGGTGAAATCCGTCAACGGCAAGAATAAGATCGAAATCGAATTTAAGGACGAAGACGATCTTGAGCGTCTGTTCAAGGGTATTCTTGCTTCGAACCTCGCATAAGGGATTTCTCTTTTCAAGCAAAGTAAACGAGTCGACGTATTCATCGCCGGCTCGTTTTTTTGTTTGACGAGTGGTTACGCATTCGTTGCCGTCATCGGCGCCGAAGGAGTCAGGGGTATATTGAGTTGTCGATCTGATAACCCGATAGATATCGTGCGCTTTCGATTTAGGGGTTTGCGCCATTACGGGGAAGTGCGTCCTTTGCTCTCGGTTGTTTGAGCGGGTATGTTTATGAAGAAGAAATCTCCCGATGCTTTCGATGATATCCAAGAAAGCATCGGGAGGTTGTGAGGCTATGAAACCAGTTCGTGCTGCCTTTGCAAACGCGATAAGGCATCAATTGTTGCCGTTTGCGGGGCCCGCACTTGATAAGCGCACTTGCTATCGTCCGTTCGTGAACGTGTTCTTCAGCTGTCCGCAGGCACCGGCGATATCAGATCCCCTGGAATCTCGCAACGTGGTCTCTATCCCGTGACGGCCTGTTTCGGCGATCCATTTGTCGATGGTTTTGGAAGCGCTTGGCTTATACGGTGACTCAGGGATCGAGTTGATGGGAATCAGGTTTATATGGCAAAGCAATCCCTTGCAGAAGTCCAGCAGCGCCGTCAGGTCCGCATCGGTGTCGTTAACGCCATCGATCATGATGTATTCGAACGTGACGCGACGATTCGTTTTCTCGATATAACGCAGCAGGCTTTGCTTAAGCTTTGGCAAGGGGAAACCACTGGTTTTGGGCATCAGCTCAAGGCGTACATCCTGTCGTGCTGCATGAAGGGACACGGCAAGTGTGAACTGCTCGGGCTCTTCTGCGAATCGGTCGATTCCAGGAATGATGCCGCACGTGGAGATGCAGATGTGACGCGCTCCGATACCCAAGCCTTTTTCGTCGTTGATGATACGCAGCGCGCTCAAGACGTTGTCGTAGTTCAGCAGTGGTTCGCCCTGCCCCATGCCGACGACATTGGTCACGCGACGCCCCATAAGGCGCTGTACTGTGACGATCTGATCGACAATCTCGCCTGCGGTTAAATTGCGCGTAAGGCCTTCTTTCCCTGTCGCGCAAAACGAGCACGCCATAGGGCAGCCGGCTTGCGTGGAAAAGCAGACCGTAAGACGGTCGCCGTTGCGCGATGGGATGGCAACGGTTTCAACGCATACGCCGTCGTGGTATTCCAGGAGCAGCTTATGGGTGCCGTCGTTGGAAACGGCCTCTTCTAGCACGCTTGGAACGTATAACGGGTATTCCTCGGAAAGCTGGGCTCGAAGCTTAGCGGGCAGGTTGGTCATGTCTTCGTAGCTTTGAGCGCCTTTGCTGTAGAGCCACTCGTAAAGCTGTTTTGCGCGAAAGGATGGTTGACCGAGTTCCTTCATAAGGGAAGCCAGGTCGCTTTGGGTGAAGTTTTTGATTGGTGTATTCATGCGGGTCATTATACCTGTTTCACGTGAAACATCAGCGCTTACCTTGCATGCTGTGAAGCCCGTGTGCGGGTTTTGCTATACTGCAGCAATACGATCTCTAAAGGAGAAAGAAGGAGTCATGTCTTCAAGTATCGATCCTCGTTCTTGTCGTGTTGCTCTTTTGTGCGGCGGCAAAAGCAACGAGCGTGAAATTTCCTTGGCATCCGGTAAGGGTGCTCGCGAAGCTTTGGAGACGGCGGGTTTTTCCGTCACTGATATCGATCCGGCGAACAAGGAAGACCTGAAGCGTTTGATCGAGGAACCGTTCGACGTGGCGTTCCTCTGCCTGCATGGCAAATATGGCGAAGACGGTACGGTGCAGGGTTTGCTCGATATCGTCGGCATCCCTTACACGTGCTCTGGCGTGTGGTCGAGCGCGCTTGCCATGGACAAGGTGAAGGCAAAGGTCTTCTACGAGCGCGAGGGTATCCCCACTCCTCCATCCTTGACGGTTAACAAGGGTGACAAGGTTGATATCCAGCAGGTCATCTCGTCTATGGGTGAGAAGGTCGTTGTGAAGCCCGGTACCGAGGGCAGCGCTATCGGCGTGTTCATCGTAGAGGGCGCGGAAGCCATCGAAGATGCTTTGCAGAAAGCGCTCGATATCGATGATGAGGTACTTATCGAGCGTTATATCAAGGGTCGTGAATTCACTGTTGCTGTTCTGGGGAACCATGAACCGAAGGCTATGCCCGTTATCGAAATCGTTCCCAAGAGCGATTTCTACGACTTTGAGTCGAAGTATGCCGTGGGCGGCTCTCAGCATATCTGCCCTGCGCGCATTCCCGACGATGTGACGAAGGTTATGCAGCGCGAGGCGGAAAACGCTCATAAAGCGCTCTCGTGCAGCGGCACCTCTCGCACTGACTTCATCTTGGAAGACAACGGTGATTGCTGGGCGTTGGAGACGAACACCATTCCCGGCATGACAGCAACGTCCCTTCTTCCCGATGCCGCTCGTGCTGCAGGCATGACTTTCCCCGAGTTATGCACCAAGCTTATCGAGCTTGCCTTGGAAGAGCCTGTGCGATAAACGGGTTTGCGGAACAAGTTTGTTTGGCAGTCGATCGAAATAGTCGTCTTTTCATAAACAGGCGACCTAAAACAATTCAGCGCACCCCTAAGAAATGGATTTCGTTGGATACAGAATACGTGGCAAATAGAAATGGATGCCATTAGATAAAGGATACATGGCAAACAGAGGGGGCTGCCCC
>OLNT01001943.1_pt1 | contig 10635 bp, 7 predicted proteins | sample 1672641 | NCBI WGS metagenome assembly OLNT01 (sample SAMEA3136708, study PRJEB25190) | human gut metagenome
CTCCGCACCAGCAGCGCCGCGGCCGCAAGCCCCAGCAGAATAACAATGCCCCCCACTACGAGATGACCCCGGCCATCCCCATGCACATCTGCCCGCTGGGCGGCCTGGGCGAAGTTGGCAAAAACATCACCCTGTATGAATGCCAGGGCGATATGATCCTGGTGGACTGCGGCCTGGTGTTCCCGGATTCCGATATGTTCGGCGTGGACCTTGTCATTCCGGATTTCACCTATGTATTGGAAAATAAGGACCACATCAAGGGCCTGTTCATTACCCATGGCCACGAAGACCATATCGGCAGCCTGCCGTATCTGCTCAAAAAGTTCAACGTGCCCATTTACACTGCACGTTTGACCATTGGCCTGATCAAAAACAAGCTGGAGGAGCACGGTCTTGCCTCCAGTGCAGAGTTCCATGAGATCCGTCCCCGCCAAAAAGTGCGCCTTGGCTGCTTTACGGTGGAGCCCATTCATGTCAACCACTCCATCCCGGATTCTCTGGCGTTTGCCATTGACTGCCCGGCAGGCATCGTGCTGCATACCGGCGACTTCAAGATCGACTACACGCCGCTTTCCGGCGATGCCGTTACCGACCTTTCCACCATTGCGGAGTATGGCCGCCGCGGCGTGCTGGCTTTGCTGGCGGATTCTACCAACGCGGAGCGCCCCGGCTTTACGGCAACCGAGCAGACAGTGGCCGAAGGGGTGCGCAGCCTGTTTGCCCGCGCCAAAAACCGCCGCATTATCGTGGCAACCTTTGCTTCCAACATCTACCGCATCCAGCAGATTATTGACCTGGCCATTGAGTATGGCCGCAAGGTGGCCGTCAATGGCCGCAGCATGGTTTCCAACACCGAAATGGCGCGGGAGCTGGGGTATCTGCATGCGCCGGATAATGTGCTGATCGATATCGAGGAGATCAACAAATACCCGCCGGAAAAGGTTGTCCTTATCACCACCGGCAGCCAGGGCGAACCGCTGTCCGCTCTGTCCCGTATGGCGCAGGCCAGTCACCGTACCGTCAAGGTCGGCCCCACTGACTTTATCATTATCTCGGCCCGCCCCATCCCCGGCAACGAAAAGACCGTGACCAAGGTGGTCAACGGCCTTCTGGCCCTGGGCGCAGAGGTCATTTACGAAAACATGTACGATACCCATGTTTCCGGCCACGCCTGCCAGGAAGAGCAGAAGCTGATGCTGACCCTTGCCCACCCGCAGTATTTCCTGCCGGTTCACGGCGAGTTCAAGCAGCTCAAGCGCCACGCCGAAACGGCGGAGCACCTGGGCTATATCCCCAAGCAGAATATTTATATTGCTGAAAATGGCCAGAACATCCGCCTTTCCCGCGATGGCATGGCAGTGGAGGGCACTGTGCCCGCCGGTGCCGTGATGGTGGATGGCTATGGCGTGGGCGATGTGGGCAATGTGGTCCTGCGTGACCGCCACCACCTGTCGGAGGACGGTATCATCATCGTTACCGCAGCTGTGGATGGCAGCACCGGCCAGCTGCTTTCCGGCCCGGACCTGGTTTCCCGCGGCTTTGTCTATGTGCGGGAAAGCGAGGAGCTGATGGACGGTGCCCGCGTGCAGGTTGAAATGGCCCTTGACCGCAGTATGGCGGATAACATGCACGACTGGGCCAGCGTGAAATCCCGCGTGCGGGAGGCGCTTTCCAGCTATATCTACCGCAAAACCAAGCGCAGCCCCATGATTCTGCCCATTCTGATGGAAGTTTGATCCAAACCATATCTGACCGTGACCGCCTGCCCCACATTGCAGGCACCGAGGAACGATGATGAAAAACAAGCTGAGACGTGATATCTTTGTCATTATCTTTTTGCTGCTCGTTGCGTGCATCGCTCTGGCTGTGCCGCTGGCGTTCAGCAACCCGCGCTGGCTGCTGGCACCGGCGCTGCTTGTAGTGTTTGCGTTGGTGGTGGCGGTGCTTGGCATCCGCCGGCTGCGGCGCTTTGTGGCCGATATGCTGTGCGGAACCAACTTTGAGGGCAGCAAGACCCAGTATTCGCTGGCGGATTTTTCCATCCCCACTGCCCTGATTACCGAAGGCTCCGTGGTGTGGTATAATCCGGCCTTCCGGGAGCAGATCCTGGCGGGGCAGGATGCCCTGCTGGCTGCACCGGACCGCCTGATGACCGGCATTGACCTTTCCGTCTGTGCCCGCGCCCACGGCCAGGACCTGACCATTGACGAAAACCGCTACACGGCCTATGCCACAACCAGCCGCAGCAGCAAAACGGGCACATTGCTGTTTTTGGTCAACGATACGTTCTACAAAAACACGCTGGATGAATACACTGCCAGCCGCCCGGCTTACCTGATTATTGGGGTGGACAGCTATGACGAGCTGTTCAACGATATGAAGGACTCCGAGCAGGCGCACGAGCTGGAGGCCATCAACACCCTGCTGGAAGAATACATCGGCCGCACGACCGGTTTCCTGCGCAAGGTGTCCAACAGCCGCTATATTGCGGTGGTGGAAGAGCGGGATATCCGCTGGATGATGGAAGAACGCTTTGATATTCTGGATAAAGTGCGTGCGTTGCACCCCGGCGGAATGCTCACCCTTTCCATCGGCGTAGGCCATGGCGGCGCTACTATGCAGGAATGCCAGGAGATGGCCCGCGAAAGCATTGATATTGCCTTGGGCCGCGGCGGCGACCAGGCTGCCGTGAAAACAGTCGATGGCTTTGAGTTCTTCGGCGGCATTTCCCATGGTGTCGAAGCGCAGCCATGTGCGCAGCCGCATCATTGCCAACGCCCTGGCAGACCAGATCCGCCAGAGCGACAGCGTCATTATCATGGGCCACCGCCAGAGCGATTTGGATGCCATCGGCTCCGCCATCGGTTTGCTGCGCATGTGCAAAATGTGCGATGTGCCTTCTGTCATCGCAGTGCGCAGCAAGGCAACGCTGGCGGGCCAGCTGCTGGATGTGTTCAACAAGGCAGGGGAGGACCACAACTTTATTGAACCGGAAGAAACCTATAAGCTCATCACCCCCAAAACCCTGCTGATTGTAACCGATACATACCAAAAGCGCCTGCTGGAAGACCAAAAGATTTACGAAAAATGCAGCCGCGTGGTTGTTATCGACCACCACCGCATGGCGGTAGGGCATATTGATAACCCAATCCTTTTGTATCATGAACCCTTTGCTTCCAGCGCCAGCGAGCTGGTGTGTGAACTGCTGCAATTCATGCCCGCCCAAAACAACATCACTCAGTTGGAAGCCCAGGCGCTGCTGTCTGGCATCATGCTGGATACCCGCAGTTTTGCGCTGCATGTCGGCGTGCGTACCTTTGAGGCTGCCGCCTGGCTGCGCAGCCGCGGGGCCGAAACCGCCGCGACCAAGCGCCTGTTCAATATTTCCAAAGAAGAATACGAAGCCCGCGCCGCTATTGTGGAGGGCGCTTACCTCTACAAAGGCTGCGCTATCGCCACTTCGGATGAGCTTGACCCCGCCATGAGTGTGGTTCTGCCCATGGCAGCCAATGACCTGCTGACCATCAACGGCGTGGATGCCAGCTTTGTGGCAATCGCCAAAAACGGTGGTGTCAACATCTCCGCCCGCAGCATGGGTGCGCTGAACGTACAGGTCATTCTGGAGCCCTTGGGCGGCGGCGGCCACCTGACGATGGCCGGTGCCCAGCTGCGTGATTGTACCGTAAAGGAAGCCGAAGCCCGCATCCGCGCGCAGATCGACGAATACCGCGCCAACCAGGAATGCCAGGAAGAACTGGTGGGTGCAGTTTAACAAATTAAATTATCAGCGAATCCCTGCCAATGGCAGAAAATTATATCAATTACTACATAGAGAGGGGAACCACCACGATGAAAGTTATTCTCAAACAGGATGTCAAGAGCATTGGCAAAAAGGATGAAATCCATGAAGTGTCGGACGGCTACGCCCGCAACTTCCTGTTCCCGCGCGGTCTGGCTGCAGTGGCCGATGCTGACGCTGTGAACACCGCCCGTACCAAGAGCGAAGCCAAAGCCCACCATGAAGCCGAAGCTAAGGCTGCTGCTGAAGAACTGGCTGCCAAGATCAAGGGCCAGATCGTTTCTGTCAAGGTCAAGGGGGGCGCTTCCGGCAAGCTGCACGGCAAAGTGACCGCAAAGGAAGTTGCCGAACAGTTGTACAAGCTGACCGGCACCGAAATCGACAAGAAAAAAATCGAAATGCCCGCCAGCATCAAGGAGTTTGGCAGTTATGATGCCAAAGTCCGCCTGCATGTGGGTGTTGTGGCCGCGTTCAAGGTCAAGGTCGAGGAGGCTCCGCTGTAATTGGCAGGGGGTCTTGTAATTACATTCCAACAAAAACGGCAGGGAGGTGCCTGAATGGCAAACAATGAATTAAGCTTGTCCAGCCTGGGCATTCAGCTGCCGTATAACATGCAGGCGGAACAAAGCGTGCTTGGCGCAGCGCTGATGGATGAAACCATCCTGAACCGCCTGATCACCGAGATGGACCCCGATATGTTCTATTCGGAGCAGAACCGGGCCGTCTATGAGGAAATGCGCCGCCTGTTCAGCGAAAGCGAAGCGGTGGACGTTATCACTCTGGTGGACTCTCTGGCTCAGAACGGTGTGTTCAAGGGCGCAGATGATGCCAAAGTGTACATTACCCGCATTGCGGAAACCGTCCCGGCGATTTCCAACGTCGATTCTTACATCAAGATCGTCAAGGAAAAATATCAAACCCGCCGTCTGATCGAAGCAGCCCGCGATATCCTGCAGCAGTCCAGCGAGGAATCCGATTCTGACTTGCTGCTGGAAAGCGCCGAGCAAAAGCTGTACGATATCCGCAACGGCCAGGACCGCTCCGGCGTTAAAACCATTCAGGAGTCTATCCTGGAAGTTATTGATACCATGCAAAAGCTGTCCGGTGCGGACCGCGATAAATTTGCCGGTATCCCCACAGGCTTCAACTATCTGGATAATATCCTGACCGGCCTTGGCCGTTCGGACCTGATTATTCTGGCGGCCCGCCCCGGTATGGGCAAAACCAGTTTTGCGCTGAACATTGCTACCAATGTGGCCCGCCTGCAGAAGATACCGACCGTCATTTTCAGCTTGGAAATGACCTGCGAACAGCTGACCGACCGCATCCTTTCCAGCACCGCAGGCATTGACAGCCAGGCATTCCGCACCGGCCGCCTGAACAACTCCGACTGGAACGACTTTGCCAATGCAACGTCACTGTTGTATAACGTTCCCATTTACATGGATGATTCCTCCGGTATTTCGGTGCCGGAAATCAAGGCAAAAATCCGCCAGATCAACCAGGACCCCAAACGGGATAAGATCGGTCTGGTCATCATCGACTATTTGCAGTTGATGCAGTCCGCCAAGCGCACCGAAAGCCGCGTGCAGGAAATCAGCGATATCACCCGGAACCTGAAAATTATGGCCAAGGAACTGAACGTTCCTGTCATTGCGCTGTCCCAGCTTTCCCGTGCTGCCGAAAAAACAGCGGGTCGCTCGGACCACCGCCCCCAGCTTTCAGACCTGCGTGATTCCGGCTCTATCGAACAGGATGCGGACGTGGTGCTCTTCCTGTACCGCGCTGCCTATTACAATTCCCAGAACGGCGAAACCGAACAGGCGAACGAAAACGAAGCCGAATGTATCGTGGCCAAAAACCGCCATGGCGAAACCAGTGTGGTCCGCCTTGGCTGGGATGGCGCCCATACCCGGTTCAGCAATCTGGACGAGATCCATGAACAGTACTGACGCAGACAATTCATTGCAAAACCCAGTAAACACGATGGAACAAACCTTGCTGGCCTATTGCCGCCGGCAGGGTTTGTTTCGGTTGGGGGACCGTGTCATCGTTGCCTGCTCCGGCGGGGCGGATTCGATGGCGCTGCTCTGTTTTCTGCTGCGCTGCAAAGCGGAACTTGGCATCACCGTCATGGCGGCCCATGTGGACCACGGAATCCGGGGCGAAGCTGCCCATGCGGATGCCCGCTTTGTGGCGGAGTTCTGCCGCACGCATCATGTGCCGTTCTTTTTGTACGATGCCGCTGCCAGCGGGGTGCAGATTCCCCCAAACCCCAGCGAGAACTGGGCGCGCAGCCTGCGCTATACTTGGTTTGATGCGCTGGCCGCACAGCAGCATGCCTGCATTGCCACAGCGCATACGTTATCTGACCAGGCGGAAACGGTGTTGTTCCGCATGGCGCGCGGTACCGGCCTGCACGGCATGGCGGGTATTCCGGCGGTACGGGGCGTGTACCGCCGCCCATTTTTGTGCCTGACAAGGAGCGATACCACGGCATACTGCGCCGCCCTTGGGCAACACTATGTTCAGGACGAAAGCAACTTCAGCGATGCCTATGCCCGCAACCGTATCCGCCATTATGCTGTTCCGGCGCTGCAAACCATCAATCCGGCGGCAGAGCGGGCCGTGGGGCGGCTGTGCAACCAGCTGCAGGAGCTGAACATCTGGCTGGAAAACCTGGCCGAAAAACTGCTGGCGCAGGCTGCCTGCGGGGGCGGGTACAGCATCCCGATTCTTGCCGCAGCGGATGCCCCGGTGCTGGCTGCTGCTCTGCGCATGCTGGCAGCCCGCGCGCGTGACCCTGAAGAAAAATATGTGCAGGCTCTTGCGGCCATTGTTCGGCAGGGCAGCGGTGCGGTACAGCTGACGCCGGATGCCTGCTGGACCGCGGCAAACGGCATTTTGTACTGCCGCTCAGTGCTAAAAATGCAGCCGGAAGCAATTCCCGCGCCGCACCAGCTGCTAAAAACCGGCGTTTACTGCCTGCCAGGGGGCTATGAGCTGGAGATTCAACAACTAAATTATGAAGTTTTTTTGAAAAATCCATCATTTTTGAAAAAAGACTACACCTATTGTGCAGATTATGCTAAAATAAATAAGAATATTTTTGTGAGGACCCGCCAACCCGGCGATACGTTCCGCCCGGCGGGACGTCACGTTGGCAAAACGCTCAAAAAATATCTGAATGAGGCAAAAGTTCCTGTGGCTGAACGGACGCTGATGCCGCTGCTGGCCTGCGGTAGCCAGGTGCTTTGGCTGTGGGGGGCAGGCTTTGCGGACGGTTTGTCCCCGGATGATGGGACAAAGCAGATCCTGTTGATTCGGCAAAGCCGCCAGCCTGCGGCCCCGGAACAGGAACAAGATCATAATATTGGAGGAACAGATCATGCATGATATGAATAATGATATCGCCAAGGTTTTGATTTCGGAAGAGCAGCTGCAGGCCAAGGTGGCTGAATTGGGGGCACAGATCAGCCGCGATTACGAGGGTAAAGATTTGTTGCTGGTGTCTATCCTGAAAGGCTCCGTGGTGTTCATGGCCGATTTGATGCGCGCCATCACGGAACCCTGCAGCATTGACTTTATGGTGGTTTCCAGCTATGGCGGTGCCAACACCACTTCTACGGGCCTTGTCAAGATCGTCAAGGATCTGGATCAGGATCTTTCCGGCAAGGATGTTCTGATCGTGGAGGATATTCTGGATACTGGCGTCACGTTGTCTCACTTGGTGCCCATGCTGAAATTGCGCCGCCCCAACAGCGTGCGCCTGTGCACCATCCTCAGCAAGCCCAGCCGCCGCAAGGTGGATATTGAGCCGGACTACTGCGGTTTTGAAGTGCCCGATGAATTTGTTGTGGGCTATGGCCTTGACTATGACGAAAAGTACCGCAACCTGCCGTATGTCGGCGTGTTAAAACCGGAAGTATATTCCAAATAAAATTCTGTCTTGGCAGAATAACCAATCGCCCGCCGTTTTGGCGGATTTTGACAGGGAGTTGATTTTTTGCAGCACAAACCGCGTTTCAGCGGCATTATCATTGCCGCTGTCCTGATGGTGGCAGCACTCGTGATGATCTCCAGCTATTCCAGCCTGTTTGCCTCCAGCAAGAGCACCATGATGTTGTCCGAAGCCATGGGGTACTTTGAATCCAATCAGGTCACCTACTTTAACCTGGACCTGAACACCGGCGTTATCGAGATGAGCGTGAAAGAAGGTGAACATCCGCTGCCGGAATCCGGCACGTCCAGCGAAACATCCAACGGCCTGCTTGCAGAAATTTACGGCGATGGCACCGATGCTTACGCCCCCAAGAACGGCGGGGCAGCGGTCATTACCTACAAGCTGCCATATCCTTCTTATTTCCTGCAATTCTACCTCAAGGATTATATCGACCAGTATAATGCAGCCAACCCGGATGCGCCCATGCAGTACGATATGGTCGCCGTTAAGACCAACGTGCCCTGGTTTGAGATCATCCTGTACGCCTTTATGATCGGCAGCGTGGTGCTGCTCTTCATGTCCATGTACCGCGGCGGTGCCGGTGGCGGCGGCCTGATGAATGTTGGCCGTGCCAAGGTCAAGGACCAGCAGGAAGGCCAGCGCAAGGCAACCTTTGCCGATGTTGCCGGTGCGGATGAAGAAAAGGCTGAACTCCAGGAAGTGGTTCAGTTCCTGAAAGCACCGGAAAAGTTCAACTCCCTGGGGGCGCGCATTCCCCACGGCGTTCTGCTTGTCGGCCCTCCGGGCACCGGCAAAACGCTGCTGGCCCGTGCCTGTGCAGGCGAGGCCGGCGTTCCGTTCTATGCCATCTCCGGTTCCGACTTTGTGGAAATGTATGTCGGCGTCGGCGCATCCCGTGTGCGCGATCTGTTTGAAAAAGCCAAAAAGACAATGCCCTCCATCATCTTTATTGATGAGATCGATGCTGTGGGCCGTCAGCGTGGTGCCGGCCTTGGCGGCGGGCATGACGAGCGCGAGCAGACCCTGAACCAGCTGCTGGTTGAGATGGACGGCTTTGACGCCAACGACGGCGTTATCGTGATGGCTGCCACCAACCGCGCCGATATTCTGGATAAGGCTCTGCTGCGTCCCGGCCGTTTTGACCGTCAGGTTTATGTTGGTCTGCCGGATGTGAAGGGCCGCGAGGAGATTCTGCGCGTTCACACCAAGAACAAGCCCCTTGGCCCCGATGTCAGCCTGAAAACCATCGCCAAGTCCACCGCGGGCTTCTCCGGTGCCGACTTGGAAAACCTTGTCAACGAAGCCGCCCTGCTGGCTGCGCGCAAGGGCAAAAAGGCCATCACCGAACCCGAAATCGAGGAAGCTTCCATCAAGGTTGTGGCTGGCCCCGAAAAGAAGAGCCGCGTTGTGACCGATGCCGAAAAGCGCCTGACCTCTTACCACGAGGCCGGCCATGCCATTACCGGCTATTTCTGCAAAACGCATGATCCCGTGCACCAGATCAGCATTATCCCGCGTGGTTCGGCAGGCGGCTTTACCATGTATCTGCCGGAAAAAGACCCCAGCTATGTGACCAAGACCGCCATGAACGAGAACATTGTCTGCCTGTTGGGCGGCCGTGTGGCGGAGCAGCTGGTGCTGGATGATATCTCCACCGGTGCTTCCAACGACCTGCAGCGTGCCACGGATACCGCCCGCGCCATGGTGACCCGCTATGGCTTCTCGGAGCGCATGGGCCCGGTGGTTTATGGCACCGACCCTGGCGAAACCTTCCTTGGCCGAGACTTTGGCCAGGGCAAGGGCTATTCCGAAAATACGGCGTCCGAAATTGATAATGAGATCCGTGATATCATGGATGAATCTTACGAGACGGCCCGCCGCATTTTGACCGAGCACATGACTGAGCTGCACCGTGTGGCCGGTGTGCTGATGGAACGCGAAAAGATCAGCGGCGAAGAGTTTGACGCCCTGATGAAAGGCGAAAACCTGGCACCCTTTGGGCTGGATACCCCCGCGCCTGCCGCAGCCCCTGCATCGGCAGAGCAGCCCGCCGCGCCGGAACAGCCCTCCGAACCGTCTGATGAAAATTGAGGCAAGGTGAAACACAATGGATCAAAATTTTTCCCTGATGGCGCAATCCCGTGCCAATTATTACACTGCCGGCAGCCCGGTCCAGTTTGTCCGTGTTGAGCTGCTGAAAGGGGATGTCACGGGTGAAGTTGCGGTCTGCCTGACCTTTAAGAATGTTGGCACAGAACCGCTGACAGGCTTTATCATCCACTTCAAGTGCAAAGATGCTTCTGGTCAGATCCTGTGCGAGGATGATTTCTATTATGAGCAGCTCAATGTGCAGCCCGGCGAACTGTTTGGTGCCGATGACGCTGTGTTTGTCAGCGATACGCCGGTTTCCAGCGTGGAAATTGAGCAGGACCGTGCTTTCCTGAACGGCCGCGGCGTGGATCTGCGCAATTATAAGCGTGTCCGCCTGCAGGCCCCCCGTGTGCTGCCTGGCTCTATTGCCCGCACACTTCAGACCCGCACCAACAATAAGATGCTGACCTGCGTCCCGCAGGATACCGAAAACGGCTGGTTCTGCGCCTGCGGCGCGTTCCACCCCAACGAGGAAGCTGCTTCCGTCTGCAGCGAGTGCGGCGGCGACCGCGCTTACATCAAGGCAACCCTGACCCGCATCCTGGAGGAAGCCCGGCAGGCCGCCGAACAGCAGCAGCGCGAAATCAACGCCGTGGCCAATGGCGTTGACCCCGCAGCAGCCCAGGCAGCCCAGGAAGCCCAGGCCGCTGCCACCGCCGCCGCGGCTCAGGCAGCCATCAGCCAGGAGCCCACCGCACAGTTCACCCCGCCCGCCCCGGCC
>OLNT01001946.1_pt1 | contig 10625 bp, 8 predicted proteins | sample 1672641 | NCBI WGS metagenome assembly OLNT01 (sample SAMEA3136708, study PRJEB25190) | human gut metagenome
TATGAGCTGCGGGTGCTGGGGCTCAGCCACACCTTCATCACATCGGTGGGTGTCGTGTCCGCTGTTGTGGGCATGGCAGGCAGCTGGGTGTGGGGGCGGCTGGCCGACCGCACTGCGTGGAACTGCGTTATTTGGCTTACTGCATTCCTGAATCTTTCCTGCACGCTGGGCTGGTCCTTTGTGCGCCCTTCCTTTGCACATTTGGTTGCGCCGGTTCTGATTGTCGTTGCGGCGGGCTGTGCAGGCGGCGCATCACTGGCAAGCACAAACCTGCAATTTGCATTGAGTCCTGAAAGCGGCAAAACCGCTTACTTTGGCGTAACGGCTGCCATGAGCAGCATTGCCACCTGCACATCGGCCGCAGTGGGAACCGCCATCCAGCCCATGCTGGAAAAATCTATGGGGGACAGCTCAATTTCGCTGCTGTTTTTTGTGGCAGGCATCGGCGGTTTTGCCAACCTGATTATAAATGGGCGAAAGTTGCCCTCTGTAACATAAAGGGAGAAAATAGATGTACCCATACCAGAACCCGGATCTTTCGACAGAAGAGCGCATCAGCGACCTGATGAGCCGGATGACCCTTGAAGAAAAGATCCTGCAGACAGATCAGTATTATTCCGGCGATTTTACAACGCAGGACGAAAACGGCAAGGTTACAGCCGTGGATATGCAGCGGTTTGATGCACTGATGCAGCACAATAGTGTCGGCAGTGTGCAACTGCGCGGTATGACTGCTGCCCAAGCCAATGTTGTGCAGCGGTATGCCATAGAAAACACACGTCTTGGCATCCCATACCTTTTTAGCGAGGAAGCACTGCATGGGCTGATGACAAACAACGCAACCAGTTTTCCGCAGCAAATTGGTCTGGCGGCAAGCTTTGAGCCTGAACTCGGGCGCGAGATGGGACACGCCATTGCGGCAGAGTCCCGGGCTTGCGGGATTCACGAAACATACAGCCCCGTCATGGATCTGATTCGTGATCCACGGTATGGTCGCGCGGAAGAATCCTATGGTGAGGACACATACCTTTGTGCTGAGTTTGCACGCGAAACCGTATTGGGTATGCAGGGGACAGACCTGACGACACCGGACACCGTGGCTGCCGAACCCAAGCACTACGTCGGCTACGGCAACCCTGTGGGGGGACTGAACTGCGCCCCCTGCACCATGGGTCGGCACGATGTATTCAGCGACTGTCTGCCTGTCTTTGAAGCGGCTTTTGCAGACGGCAAAGCGTGCGACGCTATGTGCAGCTACAACTCCATCGACAGTATTCCGGTATCCATGGACCATGAGCTTTTAACGGATGTCCTGCGCGGGCAGTTTGGTATGCCGGGGTTTGTCCGCAGCGACCTGACGGCGGTTTCCCGCTTGTATGACTGGCATTTTATTGCCGAAACGCCGGAGGAGGCCATCCGCCTTGGGCTGGAAGCCGGCGTGGACTTGCAGCTTTACGACTTTCCGCATGATGTCTGGCAGAAAGCGATTGCCCACCTGATTGAAAGCGGTTCCATGAAGATGTCGGTGCTGGATACGGCGTGTCGGCGTGTGCTGCGTATGAAATTTGCACTGGGGTTGTTTGAAAATCCTTATACGGATGAAAAACGCGCCGATAAAATCCTGCGCTGCCCGGAACACCTGACCACCGCGGAAAAAATAGCGGAAAAATCCATCGTATTGCTCAAGAATGACGGCTTGCTGCCGATCAAAAAAGACCTGCGCAGCGTGGCAGTCATCGGTCCGGCAGCTGATACGGTTTCTTATGGCGACTATACCGAAACACGCGGCCGTAAAGGCGGGGTTTCTGTGCTGGACGGAATCCGTGCTGCAGTCAGCCCTGAAACCGAGGTGCTGTATGAGCGCGGCTGCAACTTTTTGGGGCAGGCGCTGCACCCGTTTGATCCGTCCATGCTGCGCGATGAAAACGGCGAATCCGGGCTGACAGGTCACTATTATAACGGACCTGTGCCGCAGGGCGAACCGGTGCAGGTTCGCACGGATCGCACCGTCAACTTCAACTGGATTTTCGCACTGCCGCATCCTGCCCTGGATGCCAACTGTTTCAGCGTTGTCTGGACGGGTTCTGTGGTTATGCCCCGCACAATGGATGGCTGCATCGGGCTGAGTACGCAGGATAGTATGCGCCTGTACGTGGATGACAAACTGCTGATTGATGGCTGGGGCAAGGATAAGAGCGCTGACCAGGCATTGGATTTCCACTTTGAAGCCGGACGCACTTATAAAATCCGCATTGAGTTTGTCAATGACCGGCGGGGCGCCCGCGTGATTTTCGGGTACAGCGCCGGGCGGGAAAATTTCCCCGCAGCAGTGGAAGCCGCACGCAAAGCGGATGTCGCCATCCTTTGCATGGGCGACAACGAGGAGACCAGCGGCGAGAACTTTGACCGCACCGACCTGAACCTGCCCGGCCGACAGCTTGAGCTGGTACAGGCTGTTTATGCAACCGGAACCCCTGTGGTGCTGGTGCTGCAAAGCGGACGCCCCGTTACGGCGAATTGGGAAAACGATCATCTGCCTGCCATTCTGGAGGCGTGGTTCCCCGGTGAGCAGGGCGGCACCGCTATTGCAAAAACACTGTTTGGCAATGCAGCCCCGGGTGGACGGCTTCCCATCACATTCCCGCGCAGTGTCGGGCAGATTCCCTGCCATTACAGCCGGCGACCCGGCGGCGGAAAGCGCTATGTGGAGATGGACTGGTTGCCGCTGTATCCGTTTGGCTACGGTCTGACCTACACAACATTTGCTTACCGCGATATGACCCTGAGCCGCAGTGTGATCGGTCCGCAGGACACGGTCACTGTCAGTGTCACAGTCACCAATACCGGCAAGTACACCGGCGATGCCGTGCCGCAGCTGTATGTGCGGGATATGTTCAGCTCCGTCGTAAAGCCGGAGCGCCAGCTGGCAGCTTTCCGCCGTCTGACGCTTGCGCCCGGTGAAAGCCGTCGGGTGGAACTGACTGTCGGACCAAAGCAGCTGCGTACCCTTGGTCCCGATTATGTATGGCGGGTAGAACCCGGAAAATTTGAACTCCAGCTTGGCGACAATGCGGAAAATATTCTGCTGCGCGCCGACCTGACCGTAGAGTAAAACAAGGAAGGAGAAACGGCATATGTTGTATCTGGGCGTAGATCTTGGCGGCACAAACATCAAGGCCGCACTTGTGAACAGCGAGGGTGAAATTCTGTGCGAAGCCAACTCCCCCACAAACCTGCCGCGTCCGGCGGAAGCGGTCTGCGATGACATTGCAACGCTGTGCCTGCAGCTGGCAGAAGGAAAGGACGTTGCAGGTGTTGGTGTCGGATGTCCGGGAACTGTGGACGGCGGAACGGTGCTGTATTCCAACAACCTAGATTGGCATGATTTTGCAATGGAGGAATATCTGGCGCAAAAGACAGGTCTGCCGGTTGCCGTTGGTAATGATGCAAATGTTGCTGCATTGGGCGAGGCTCTTGCGGGCTGCGCTAAAGGCGCACAGAGTACGGTTGTCGTTACTCTGGGTACCGGCGTTGGCGCAGGAGTTGTACTGGACGGAAAACTGCTGACAGGCTACACCGGCGCTGCCTCCGAAGCCGGACACATGGTTGTTCTGGACACACCGGACGCCCCGCGCTGCACCTGCGGTCGCCCCGGCTGCCTTGAGGCACTGGCCAGTGCCACCGCACTGATCCGCATGACAAAAGAAGCACGGCTTGCCCACCCGGAAAGTGCGCTGAACGTGCTGGCCGCAAAGCCGGAAGACGTGAACGGTCGCACGGCATTTGATGCCGCTGCGCAGGGGGATGCCGCCGCACAGCAGGTTGTGGATACCTACATTCATTATCTTGCGGTAGGCATTGCCAACCTGATTAACATCTTTTTCCCGGAGGTCATCGGGCTGTCCGGCGGTGTAGCCAACCAGGGTGAAAACCTGCTGAAGCCGCTGCGTGCCGCCGTTGAGCCCATGGTGTTCGGACATGATTTTGCCCAAAAACATACCCGCATTACAGCCTGCACGCTGGGCTACCGCGCAGGGGTCATCGGTGCAGCCCTGCTGGCCAAAAGCCGCATGGAATGAGGAAAATTAAGATGGACATCAAAAAAGAATATGAGCGATGGCTTGCTAATGCAACGGCAGATGCCGATGTTGCCGCCGAACTGAAAACGCTGGATGATGCAAAAGTCGAGGATGCATTCTACCGTGACCTTGCCTTTGGCACGGGTGGTCTGCGCGGCGTAATCGGTGCGGGTACTAACCGCATGAATATTTACACGGTCGCAAAAGCATCGCAGGGCTTGGCTGACTATCTGAAGAAAAACTTTGCAGAACCTTCTGTGGCAATCGGCTATGACAGCCGCATCAAGAGCGACGTGTTCGCAAAAGTTGCCGCTGGTGTGTTTGCAGCAAATGGAGTGAAAGTCAATATCTGGCCTGTTCTGATGCCTGTTCCTACAGTGTCCTTTGCGACCCGTTATCTGCATACCTCTGCGGGTGTCATGGTCACCGCTTCCCACAACCCCGGCAAATACAACGGCTACAAGGTTTACGGCGCAGATGGCTGCCAGATTACGACCGAGGCAGCTGCCGAAATTCTGGCTGAAATCGAAAAGCTGGATATCTTTGCGGATGTAAAGTACAGCGATTTTGAGGCTGGTCTTGCAAATGGCAATGTCAAGTATATTCCGGATGAGGTCTACGCTGCCTTTGTAAATGAGGTCAAGAATCAGTCTGTCCTGTTTGGCGAAGAAGTCAATAAGGATGTGGCTATTGTTTACAGCCCGCTGAACGGCACCGGCCTGAAGCCTGTGACCCGCACACTGAAGGAGATGGGCTACACCAACATCACCGTGGTCAAGGAGCAGGAGCAGCCGGACGGGAACTTCCCGACTTGCCCGTACCCGAATCCGGAGATTAAAGAAGCTATGGCACTGGGCATGGAGTATGCCAAAAAGTGCAATGCGGATTTACTGCTTGCCACCGACCCGGACTGCGATCGTGTGGGCATTGCAGTCAAGAACAAGGCGGGTAAATATGAACTGCTGACCGGAAACCAGACAGGTATGCTGTTACTGGATTATATTTGCTGCCAGCGTGTGAAACACGGCAAGATGCCCGCCGACCCGGTCATGGTTAAGACCATCGTGACGATGGATATGGGGGAACAGATTGCCACCCATTATGGTTTGCGGACAATCAATGTGCTGACGGGATTCAAGTTTATCGGTGAGCAGATTGGCAAGCTGGAAAAGCAGGGCAGGGCAGACAGCTATGTGTTCGGCTTTGAGGAAAGCTACGGCTACCTGACCGGCTCCTACGTCCGCGATAAGGACGGCGTGGACGGTGCTTACATGATCTGCGAGATGTTCAGCTACTACGCCACCAAGGGCATCAGCCTGCTGGATAAGCTGGACGAGCTGTACAAGACCTATGGCTACTGCCTGAACACCCTGCACAGCTACGAGTTCGACGGCAGCGCCGGTTTTGCCAAGATGCAGAGCATTATGCAGGCATTCCGCGGCAATATCAAAGCGTTTGGCGGTAAGAAGGTTGTAAAGCTGCTGGATTATGCTTATGGCCTGGACGGGCTGCCCAAGTCTGAAGTGCTGAAGTTCCTGCTGGAAGATAACTGCTCTATTGTCGTGCGTCCCTCCGGCACGGAGCCGAAACTGAAAATTTACATTTCTGTCAGTGCCGAAAACAGAGAAGCTGCTGAAAAGGTCGAATGTGAAATTGTGAAAGACGCCGAGAAGTGGTTTGCTTAAAGTGAAGATTTTAGAGCCCTGTGCTGAGCGCCATAACCTATTTTGGTGCAGCTGCGACCGCACGGGGCATCGGCGGCATAGCCGAGGCTGGAATGCGGTGTTTCTACTCTGGCTGGGCATGACACAGTCAGCGTTTATTGTGTGCTATTTTTTGCGAGAACAGGAAACAGAAGATGCCTGAGTAAAAAATGAAATTTTGAGGTAAAGGAGATCCATATGAATATACTGAAATTGACTCCCAGCTGCAAGGATTACCTGTGGGGCGGCAGCCGCCTGCGCAGTGACTTTGGCATCAAGAGCGATCTGAACCCGCTGGCCGAGGCGTGGGTGCTTTCCTGCCACCCGGACGGTCCCAGCTATCTGGCGGACGGCACAACGCTGGCGGACTATGTGACCGCCCACCCGGGCTGCCTTGGCACCGACTGCGAGAAGTTTGAACAGTTCCCAATCCTGACAAAGTTCATTGACGCAAAGAACAATCTGTCCATTCAGGTACACCCCTCCAACGAGTACGCGCTGAAAAACGAGCATCAGTACGGCAAGACCGAAATGTGGTATGTGCTGGACTGTGAGCCGGGTGCCTTCCTGTACTATGGCTTTGACCATGAAATCTCCAAGGCGGAGTTTGAGGAGCGCATCAAGAATAACACCCTGACCGAGGTGTTGAACGCCGTGCCGGTGCACAAGGGTGACTGCTTCTTTATTCCGGCCGGCACGCTGCACGCCATTTGCAAGGGCATTGTCATTGCCGAGGTACAGCAGAACTCCAACGTGACCTACCGTGTGTACGATTACGGCCGTGTGGGGGCGGACGGCAAGCCCCGCGCCCTGCACGTGGAGAAGGCGTTGGACGTGACCCTGCGCACCCCGCCTGTCAAGCATGACTTCGGCAGCCATCTGGCGCAGGGTGAATATTTCACCGTGGATGCCAAGAACGGCGCGTTTGAGGACACAGCGGACGAGAAGAGCTTTGTTTCGCTGCTCGTCACAGACGGCGAGGGTGAGCTGACCTGCGGTGGTGAGACCGTGGTCGTCAAGAAAGGCGACAGCTTCTTCCTGCCCGCAGGCAGCGGCAGCTATGCCGTGCGCGGTACCTGTCAGACCTTGGTGACAAGGGTGTGAAGTAAGACTATTCGCTTGGCAGCGAACATCGGGATAGAAAAACACCGCAACTTAGAAATCAATCTGTGCTGGATACGCAAGCAAAACAGATGAAAAAAGTTTATAAAAGCAAGATGGTAAGGATACACATAATAATAGGTGAAGTAATATAAGGCAATACCGCATAATTCTAAGTACCGATACGGCGAGCAAGGTGCGGCAGCCGCCGGAACGGTGCTTAAGCCGTCAGGCGGGAATTGTGCGGTATTGCTATAAATTTTATGCTGTACCTGATACATTGCAAACAGCAGAAAAACTAGTACAGAGATATTTCATTGAAGAACTTACACTGAATCTTTCTGTATGAGACAGGAACTTTTCCGCTATTGGCATATAGTCGGAATAAAAAACTTCTAATGCAAAACACCGCTGATTCCTTTACTGAAATCGGCGGTGTTTTTTTAACTTCAAAAATTCACAAAAAGTTCAAATAATTAGTGCAAGGTTTTTGCACTAATTACATTTAAGATGGGGTTTAGAGAAATGAGAGGAGGTGATGGAGTGTCTGACGTCGAAATACGCCGCAATGAAATTATTGAGCTTTTATATACATATAAAAAATAGCGCCTCAATCCGATTGCATACAGCAACAGATTAAAGGCGCTGTTTTGTTGTCCTGCACATTAAAGACAACAATGTGCCCAAAACGGCTCACAACACTTTTAGATCGAAAATCGAGGCGTTTTATCGCGTTGAGTTCCCTGTGTTTTACCCCCGTATTTACCCCCATTTGGGAGTAAAGTACATGGATTTATGTGGATTTACATGAAATGGAGGATGGCTTAAAACAGCGTATCTATGAAAATATATTGAGGTTTTTGGAGAATTATAGATATATAAAAAGTACCGCTGAAGCTACGATACCTAATTTCATATTCCAAAAATCTCCTTTATTATCGTTATTTTATGTTGTCCGATTTTGGGGCTGCCCCCTCATTTTTGACGGTAAGAGTACGCTTCTCCCAATGGATGGCGGCCCCAATCAAACCAATCAGTCACCCGTGCGCAGCCCGGTTTCCAACAGCAGAGCATATAGCCGGTGGTTGTAGGGTTCTTTTGCTTGGCTTCGGGCAGCGACTTGCAGTATTTTCTCGCCGTTCCCCATCTTTGGTATAGCATCTTGCGGAATATAACCCGTCCTTTCTTTGGCGTATGCCTTTTCCGCATTCTTTTCGCTTTAGGCTTTTACCCATAGTGGACTCCTTTTCAAAGCGGGAATCCAACGCGATATTGAAATTATAGCACATGAAATCCCTATTTTCAACGGCATTGCCTCTCTTAAATGATCAGCTTGCTGCGGATGCAGGCTTCAAATTCCTTGCGTTTGCCCCATTTCTTTGCCCCCGCATACAACACAAAAGGGCAGTGGGGCTGTTTGAGCATGGCATCAACGGCAACCTCCAATCTATGCGGTATTGCCGCGCAGATAGAAGGTTTTTGCTTGGCTGAAAATAAAAGCGGATAAACTTGAACTTAATGACGTAATATGGTACAATTTTATTAAATACATCCCAGGGGACATCCTATGGCACCACAGAAAACAGCACAACGTAAACGGGCAATGCGTGTGGCAGATGCTGTCAATAAAATTGTACCGGTTCGCAGCTGCGCGATAGAGCTTTCAAACGCAGGGAGTGAAGCTAAAATTACCGGGTGCAGAGGAAAGAGACATTTCTGAAAAGTCATTAACGGTTTGACCGTGGATTCAGAAAAATAAGAGGTGCGTTTTATGAAAGAGATTCAATGGCGAGATCCGACCCCGGAGTCGGTTCGGCAGACGGGAACACCCAGCGCTGCAAAAGAAAATCTTCGTTTGCATGGCGTTGCATATACACCTATGACTGCAAATAAGCATACCACATTATTTGATGGCGGCGTCATGAAGCAGGTCACTACCCCGTTGCAAGTTGTGGCAGACGATGATACACAAGAAGTCCAGCTGCTGAATCTCTACCCGGACATTCGCAGTCGTGCTGCTGAACCGAACGGAACAATGCATGCCGGTCACACTGCGCATCAAGGGCAGCCTTATTGCCTGTGAGATCGAGGCCAACTCCATGACAACGATCGTATGTGCGGCCAAAGGCGCCGCCATCGACTGATAATACACAATCAATTTTATGGATAACCAGTTATTGCAGATACAAAACAGAAGCTGCCGTATCTATGGTGATACCGGCGCCGAATACTTGCTGCTGCAAATGGCGGACGAACACGATTTTGCCGGGATGGCGCGGGAAGTGGAAGCTATACATCGGCAAACCGCACAACCGTTTTTGCTGGCCGCTGTCCAAGTCGAAAACTGGAACGATGATTTGTCGCCCTGGCCTGCGCCGCCTGTGTGGGGCAAGCAGGGCTTCGGCGGCAGGGCGGGGGACACGCTTGCATGGCTGGAACAGGCTGTGCCGCGCATCCGCCGACAGTATTCTGTAAAGGAAGATGGCAAGGCTATTTTGGGCGGCTACTCACTGGCCGGGTTGTTTGCACTGTGGGCGGAAACACAGACAGATGCGCTGTATGGCGTGGCGGCGGCTTCGCCGTCCGTATGGTTTCCCGGCTGGTCAGAATACGAAGCGGCGCACCCTATCCAGGCGCAGCGTGTTTACCTCAGCCTTGGTGACCGCGAGGAACATACCAAAAATCAGACGATGGCGGCAGTAGGCGATAACATCCGTACCCTGCACAGCGCCTTGATCCAGCGCGGCAAAGCCTGCACGCTGGAATGGAACGCGGGCGGTCACTTCAAAGATGCCGACCTACGGACCGCAAGGGCATTTGCTTGGGTTATGGAGGGAAAACGGTAGAGTAATGATTCTTATAGATGCCAATGGCTGCCCTGTGGTAGATTTGACTATACGGGTACTGATTACAAAAACAACAGGGTGTGCTTATATAGTGAAAAATAACGCCCTCACTCCGCCTGCTCCGCAAAGGATTTCAGCAGCATGGCGCGTGCGCGGTGGATGCGGGTACGGACGTTCGGCTCGCTGGAATCGGTGATTTTGGCGATCTCGCAGATGGAGTAGCCCTTCACCCGCAAAACCAACGTCTGGCGGTAGATCAGCGGCATTTCTTCCAGCAGGGCGATGGCCCGGTCCAGCTGCAGATTGGTCAGCGCCACTTCCTCCGGCTCAACGTAATGGTCCAGGGCCGCGGCCAGGCTTTCGTAGTCGGGCCGGGTGCCGCGGCGCTCCCACTTGCGGAGAAAATCAATGCTCCGCTCCCTCGTCACGATGTAAAGGTAAGATTTCAGCGCCCGCTCGTTGTCGATGCGCAGGGTGTCGATCTCGCGCAGCAGCTGCACAAAGGTTTCATGTACGGCATCCTCGGCCAGCGTGGGATTTTTGATAATGCCCGCGGCAGTGTGCAGCATAAAGCGGTAGTATTTGCGGTAAATCGTTTCAAATTTATTTTTATTGTCATCGCTGTCCAGCGCAGCAAGATAGAAAACAAGCACGAAGTTTCCTCCTGAATCGTAACTTCCCGGTTATAGCGTATCCAGCCCAATGCCCTCGGCAATTTTGATAAGCTCCGTTATATCCAAATTGCCCGTCATCGAGTAAGCCAAACGGTCACTTTCCCACACAAGAACGTTAGAATTGTCAACATTCATAACGCACCAAATTGCGTCGTGACCGTCAAATTGCAGGGAATAATAGGCCGCATCCTCGTTGTTTATCTGGGCCTGCGTATCGTTGAT
>OLNT01001956.1_pt1 | contig 10605 bp, 7 predicted proteins | sample 1672641 | NCBI WGS metagenome assembly OLNT01 (sample SAMEA3136708, study PRJEB25190) | human gut metagenome
ATGGTAATACGATTAAGACCATGACTTCCGCACAGGATCACAAGCGCGCAGGAGATGGGGATACAGGACTGAACACAGGTGGAATGGGAACATTTTCTCCGAGTCCGTTCTATACAAAAGAAGTAGAAGCATTCTGTGAGAAATATATTTATCAGGCAACCGTAGATGCGATGAAAGCAGAAGGCAGACCATTCAAGGGAGTTATCTTTTTTGGTCTGATGCTGACAGAGGATGGTCCGAAGGTGCTGGAATACAATGCAAGATTCGGAGACCCGGAGGCACAGGTTGTACTTCCGAGAATGAAGAATGATATCATCGAAGTGATGGAAGCATGTATCGATGGAACACTGGATCAGGTAGATCTGCAGTTCGAGGACAATGCGGCTGTCTGTGTGGTACTGGCGAGCGAAGGCTATCCGGTATCTTACGAGAAAGGTATTCCGATCAGCGGACTGGAAGAATTTGACAGGCATGAGGGATATTACTGTTTCCATGCAGGAACCAAATTCGACGGAGACCAGCTTGTGACCAACGGTGGACGCGTGCTTGGCGTGACTGCTAAGGGAAAAGATCTGAAAGAAGCCAGAGCCAATGCCTATGCGGCAACCGAGTGGGTACAGTTTGCCAATAAATATATGCGTCACGATATCGGTAAGGCAATTGATGAAGCATAAAGCTATATTAGAGCTATAATATTAATAATAGTAACTGTATGGTTACGGATGATAAAGAGCAGCCTGTGGAGAGCCACAGGCTGTTTGAGTTGGTCTCCGGAAACAGATGTTGCAATGAAATAATGCCTGTGCTACTATGGGTATAACAAAATTGTAACAAAGGAAGCGATGAGACGATGATTATTGAAATTGACTTCAATAGTGATGAAGCAATCTACATACAGCTCAGGAATCAGATCATTATGGGAATCGCCACATCTGAGATACAGGAGGGTGAATCTCTTCCATCGGTGCGTCAGCTTGCAGAGACGGTGGGCATTAATATGCACACGGTCAACAAAGCCTATACGGTACTGAAGCAGGAGGGATATATTCAGCTTGACAGAAGGAAGGGAGCTGTGATCTCTCTTGATGTGAATAAGATCGAGGCGGTGGAGAAGATGAGAGCACAGCTTCGAATCCTGTTGGCGAGAGGACTCTGCAAGGATATCAGCAGAGTAGAAGTACACGAGATGGTGGATGAGATCTATGACGAGATGATAGGAGGATAATACAGAATGAATTATACAACACAGGCACAGGAAGTGCTGAAGCTTGCGGCTGAGTCGGCGAAGCTGATGCAGCATCCTTATATCGGCACGGAGCATTTGCTGATCGGGCTCAGCAAGATCTATTCCGGCGTGGCCGGCCAGGTGCTGGATATGAATGGAGTCAAAGAGGAAGACATGCTGAAGATCATGAATGAACTAGTGACTCCGCCGGAAGATATGGAGATATCCGGCAAGCCGATGGAGAGTCCGAGACTGCAGTTTATCTTAGAAGAGGCAGCAGGAGAAGCGCAGCATCTGAAAGCAAAAGAAGTTGGAACCGAGCATTTGCTCCTTGCTGTTTTAAATGATGCTGACTGTGTGGCATCCCGGATCCTGCAGACGTTAAATGTGAATATGCAGAAGCTGTATCAGGATATTATGCTGGCAGTGGGTGCAGATATAAATGAATATATGTCAGATCTTCAGGGTGAGGGAAGAAAGAAAGGCGTGCTGGAGCAGTTTGGTACAGATCTTACGGAACAGGCAGCAGAGGGAAAGTTAGATCCTGTGATTGGGAGAGAACAGGAGATTGGCAGACTGATGCAGATCCTCAGCAGAAGAACCAAGAACAATCCGTGTCTCGTAGGGGAGCCGGGTGTCGGCAAGACCGCAGTAATCGAAGGTCTGGCACAGCGCATTTCCGGCGGACTGGTGCCGGAAGGCATGAAAGAGAAGAAGATATTTACCATGGATCTTGCCAGCATGATCGCCGGTTCCAAGTACCGTGGTGAATTTGAAGAGCGTATGAAGAAGCTGATCCAGGAAGTAAAAGCAGCAGGTAATGTGATTCTGTTTCTGGATGAGGTGCATACCATTATCGGTGCCGGAGGCGCAGAGGGAGCCATGGATGCGTCCAATATCCTGAAGCCATCACTGGCAAGAAGTGAGATCCAACTGATCGGTGCGACGACCATTGGTGAGTATCGCAAATATATCGAAAAAGACGCAGCGCTGGAACGGAGATTCCAGCCGGTTACGGTGGAGGAACCAACCAAGGAGCAATGCCTGGAGATTCTGGAAGGTTTAAAGAGTCGTTATGAGAATCATCATCATGTGACGGTAGAGCAGGAAGCATTGGAAAGTGCGGTTGCATTATCTGTGAGATATGTGAATGACCGTTTCCTGCCGGATAAGGCAATCGATGTGTTGGATGAGGCATGCTCAAAGGTAAGCCTCCGTGGCTTCAAAGTGCCGGACAGTATCGAAGAACTGGAGCAGGTGATTGATAATCTGAAGGTCCAGAAAGAAGAAGCAATCCGGGAAGGCAATATGACAGAGGCATCGACTCTCCACAAAGAACAGATTGCAGCAGAAAAGAAATTAGATCAGGCGCGTAACCGTTTTCAGAAGAAGAATAAAGACCGTCAGGTTACAGTTACCGAAGAAGATATCGCTGCTGTTGTATCAGAGTGGACGAAGATTCCGGTGCAGAAGCTTGCAGAATCAGAGAGCGAGCGTCTGCGCAAGCTGGAAAAGACACTGCACAAACGTGTGATCGGTCAGGACGAAGCCGTTACAGCAGTTGCAAAGGCAGTAAGACGAGGCAGAGTCGGATTAAAAGATCCAAACAGACCGATCGGATCTTTCCTGTTCCTGGGTCCTACCGGGGTTGGTAAGACAGAGCTGTCAAAAGCACTGGCGGAGGCATTGTTTGGTGATGAAAATGCCATGATCCGGGTAGATATGTCTGAATACATGGAGAAGCACAGTGTGTCGAAAATGATCGGTTCGCCTCCGGGATATGTAGGCCACGATGATGGCGGACAGTTATCTGAGCAGGTGAGAAGACATCCGTATTCAGTAGTCCTGTTTGATGAGATTGAGAAAGCGCATCCGGATGTATTTAACATTCTGTTACAGGTACTGGATGATGGTCATATTACCGATTCCCAGGGAAGAAAAGTAGATTTCCGCAATACGGTAATCATTATGACCTCCAATGCCGGAGCACAGGCAATCATTGACCCGAAGCGTCTTGGATTCGTGACCAAAGAAGACAAAGGTGCGGACTACAAGCGTATGAAGTCTAACGTGATGAATGAGATCAAGCTGGTATTCCGTCCGGAATTTCTGAACCGAATCGATGAGATCATCGTATTCCATTCACTGGGATCAGATGAGATGAAGAAGATTACAGGACTCATGTGCAAAGAAATAACGAAGCGCGCCAAAGAGCAGCTTAATATCACGTTGACCATCCGTGATTCCGTGAAGAAGCACATCGTAGAGACCGGAACCGACCAGAAATATGGTGCCCGCCCGCTCCGCCGTGCGATCCAGAATCAGTTAGAAGATGCACTCGCAGATGCGATCCTGTCCGGAGAGATTAAATCCGGCGATCATGTAGAAGCGGGACTTCATAAAAAAGAAATAAAATTCTTCGTAAAAGTTGAAGCGTAAATTGATATGATGTACAATTAGCGTATAGCGACGAACGCGCTAGATGAACAGAAATTCCAGGAGGATAAAACTATGGCAGTAGTAAAAGAACTGTTGAGAGCAGAAAATGACGGAACACTTAGCTTTGGAGATTACACATTGGGATCCAAGACCAAACTGGATGGATTCGAATTTCAGGGCGATATATATAAAGTAAAGACCTTTAACGAGATCACGAAGCTTGAAAAGAACGGCATGTTCGTATACGAATCCGTGCCGGGAACAGCGGTAGAGAACTTCAAAGCATCTGCAGATGAAGTAGTATTCAATGTATCTGCTGATAAAGATATTCAGGTAACACTGGAGCTTGAAGCTGATACAGAGTATGTGATCTACATGGACGATGTCAATATTGGAACCATGAAGACGAACCTGAGTGGTAAGATCAGCGTGAGTGCTGAGATGGATCCGGACAGAACCGTAGAAATCAAGGTTAAAAAGAAATAAGTAAAATATGTAAGAGATTGCGAGGGGCAGCAGATTGCGGCCCCTCGTTGCATCATAGTTGGGGACTTGTGAGTTCAACAGCATAATGTTAATGGGAGGTAACCGGGTGGCGAAAGCGAAAAAGAGTATATATTTCTGCCAGAACTGCGGACATGAAGAAAGCAAATGGCTTGGGCAGTGTCCGATGTGCAGGGAATGGAATACATTTGTAGAGGAAAAGGTGACGGTATCAAAGGGTACAGCTGCAAAGAATACAGTGCGTGAAGCAGAGGTTGTGACATTATCCAGCGTGTCTACCGATCAGGAAGACCGGATGCAGACGGAGATTGAGGAATTAGACCGTGTATTGGGCGGTGGAGTCGTACCGGGATCACTGGTGTTGGTTGGTGGAGATCCGGGAATCGGGAAGTCAACCTTGCTGTTGCAGGTGTGTAAGCGGTTATCAGATCAGGGACGAAAGGTGCTTTACATTTCTGGTGAGGAGTCATTAAAGCAGATTAAACTGAGAGCGAATCGGATGGGGACATTCAGTGACCATCTGCTGTTGTTGTGTGAGACGAATCTGGAAACAATTCGCCAGGTGATCGAGAGAGAGCATCCGGCGGTGGCAGTGATTGACTCGATTCAGACCATGTACAGTGAGGAAGTGACAGCGGCACCGGGAAGTGTGTCGCAGGTGCGAGAGGCGACTAATACGCTGATGCAGATTGCAAAGGGATTAAATATTACCATATTTATTGTAGGTCATATGACTAAGGAAGGTACCGTGGCAGGGCCGAGAGTGTTGGAGCATATGGTAGATACCGTGCTGTATTTTGAAGGAGACCGTCATGCGTCATATCGTATTCTGAGAGGCGTGAAGAACCGTTTTGGATCCACCAATGAGATCGGTGTGTTTGAAATGAGGGAGACCGGACTGGAGGAAGTGCCGAATCCGTCGGAATATATGTTGAACGGTCGCCCGGAGGATGCATCCGGATCAGTCGTGGCATGCTCAATGGAAGGAACACGCCCGATCCTGATGGAGATTCAGGCACTGGTGTGTCGGAGTAATTTTGGTATGCCAAGGCGTACAGCAGCAGGTACAGACTATAATAGAGTGAACCTGCTGATGGCAGTGCTGGAAAAGCGAGTGGGACTTCCGCTTTCGAATTACGATGCATATATCAATATTGCGGGTGGTATCCGCATGAATGAGCCTGCGATCGATCTGGGGATCGTCATGGCGATCGTGTCCAGTTACAAGAATCAGTCGATCTCGCCGGGAACGATCGTATTCGGCGAAGTGGGACTGAGCGGCGAAGTGCGTGCGGTGAGTATGCCGGAGCAGCGTGTGGCAGAAGCAAGAAAGCTTGGATTTAAAACATGTATTATGCCACAGGTGTCCAAAGATATGCTGAAAAAGGTGGAAGGGATTGAAGTCATTGGCGTAAAATCGGTAAATCAGGCAATGAATCTGATTTAAATTGGAAAGTGGAAAAATAAATCAGTGTGGTAATGCAGGAAATAGCTTACAAATAATGATTGCGTAATTGGAATATCAATTACGCAATTTTTTTGCGCAAGTCGTTAAAAAAATATTTTGCATTGCGAATTTTATTCGGAGTGTCTGAAGCTTTATGTTTGATAGACTAGGTTAAGGATAGCGTGGACTTGTAATTTTGGTTTGCGTTTTTAGAGAGAACAGATTTTATTAAATTGAAGGAAGGTTAGTGTGATGAGTAAGACATTAAAGCTTGCAGATTATCTTGGAAAACCATTTGATTGTTCATGTGGAAGAACACATTCTACTACACTGGAAGGTGTAACAGTTAGCGCAGGAGCTATGAAGGCACTGCCAGAATATGTAGAGAAATACGGATTTAAGAATTTATACATCGCATGTGATGAGATTACATACGGTATTGCGGGAGAGAAAGTAATGAACATCCTGAAAGATGCCGGAATCAAAGCAAAAGCACATGTATTCAAGGGAAAGAGATTTATCCCGGACGAGAAAGCACTGGGAGAACTTATGATTGATGCAGACAGAGATTGTGATCTGGTTGTAGCAGTAGGAACAGGTTCTATCAACGATATGTGCCGTTTCTTCAGCTTCCAGATGGGAGTTCCTTATGCAATCGTTGCAACAGCAGCACCGATGGATGGATTTGCTTCTTCAGGAGCAGCTCTGATCATCAACAGCATGAAGACAACAATCCCGGCTCAGACACCGCTGTTTATTATCGGAGATACAGATATTCTTTGTGGAGCACCTGCAAGAATGGTATCTGCAGGACTTGGAGATCTGCTTGGTAAATTCACATGTCTGAATGACTGGAGAATCTCTAAGGTAGTTAACGATGAGTACTACTGTGATGAAATTGTAAATCTGGTAACGGATTGTATTGAAAATGTATTAGCTGACGCTGATAACGTAGCATCAAGAGATCCGAAGGTAATCGGAGACATTATGGAAGGACTTGTACTTACTGGTGTAGCAATGAGCTTTATCGGTAACTCTCGTCCGGCAGCAGGATGCGAGCATCATATGTGTCATTTCTGGGAGACACTGGAACTTCAGGAAGGCAAGATCCCGGTACTTCACGGTACAAAGGTAGCTGTAGGTACAGTTATGATCCTGAAGATGACAGAGTTCCTGCGTGAGAACAGACCAGACTTCGATGCAGCACGTGAAAAAGCAAAAGCTTACGATCAGGCAGCATGGGAAGCTAAGATCAATGAAGTATACGGTGCATCTGCAAGCTCTATCATTGCACTGGAGCATGAATCTCAGAAGAATGAGGTGAATGGCAGACTGAAACGTATCGATGCAATTGAAGCTCACTGGGATGAGATCGTTAAACTGATGGATGACAACATGCCAACAGCAGCTCGTATGATCGAGATCCTGAAGAGTCTGGATGCTCCATACCTTCCATCACAGATTGGATTCGATGATGACCGTCTGTACAATGCAATGCTTTACGCAAAAGAGACTCGCGCACGTTACACAATGCTGTCTATGATGGCTGACCTTGGTGTGACAGAGGATCTTGCTAAGAAGGTAGTAGCATTCGTAAATGAGGAAGCCTAATTTACTTATTTATAGTATCCTAATATGCGATCGTTCAGAGACAAGCAGATTTACAGGAAAAGGCAAATTGTGCTTGCACAAATGAGACTTTTTCCTGTTAAATCTATTTGGCGGATACGCTACACCTTCAAAGTGCTGTATAGCAACTTGAAGGTTGCTCTGAAGGGAAGCAAAAAAAGACATTGTTTTGTGGATGGACAATCATCCTTGAAACACTGTCTTTTTCTTTATCATAATTTATGCATTTTCAATATTTCTTATAAGCTGGTAATAAGCTTCGTCCAATGTCAGTCCTTGTTTCATCAGACCAAATAATCCGCTGCCGACAATGTAGGATTCCACACCGACCTGCTTTAATTCCGTGGAATGTTTTTCGTTACACTGTCCATCAGCTTCTACGATGTAATGATAGCCTTTTTCTTTTCTTAATTCCTTCAGCTTACGAACGGTATCAAGAGCTTCCGGGACGAAGATACCTCCAGAAAATCCCGGATCGACCATCATGACGGTGATCTTGTCCAGATGTGAAATGTAAGGATAGATCATTTCAATCGGAGCGCCCGGTACCAGGACTACGCCAAGCTTGCGCCCGTGTTTGTGCAGGTAGTGCGCTGTGCGGAATGCTTCATTCATGAGCATTTCCGAATGGAAGGACAGATAAGTGCTTCCGGCTTCGATCATATCATCCAGATAATAGAATGGATCGGTTAACATTACGTGAATATCGAGAGCAGCGTCTGTAATCTTGCGCATGGCCGCGATAAATGGCAGCGTGATGGAAAAATTCTTGAGATACACGCCATCGATAAAGTCTACATGATACATCGATACGTGTTTGTTAAGTGTCTTAATCTGCTCGCCAAGGTTCATAAGATCCATACACATGACGGAGGGACTGATAATGTAATCCATAATGAATCTCCTTATTAATGTCTAGTCGTTAAAGTCGTCGGAGTTAAAATCCATAGAAGCTTTTTTCTGTAATTCAATCTCTTTTTTATCAGAGAATTCTTGGGCTTTTTTCTTACGCTGCTGATTTAGACGTTGTTGTTTGAAAAAGCTGGCATTTAAGATATTTCCGCGAGCGTCTAACTTTAATGAAGTAAGATCGTCTCCGTTAATTCTTGCAACGTGCGGAGAGAGGTTGGCACCTACGTCAGGATCTACGCTCATGGCGAAGGCTTCCTTTCTGGTACGGAAAGTTACTTTGTACTGCATGATCATGCTGGTCTCTTCGCAATTCTCCAGATCACGGATATTCATGCAGATGTCGCGTTTGATACCCGAAATTCCGCATGCAGCGATGACTCGTTGATCGGTAATTACAACGATTCCCGGGAATTTATCACGGCGTGTATAAATATTGGCAATGGCTGCTGCTTCAGGTTTTTCACCTGGAAGCAGCAAAGTCTCAGCGTAATTAACAGAGGCTTTATTGATCAAGCCAGCCTTTTTTTTCTGTGTTTGGGCTAATGCCTCTTTTACTGTCATGTAATGACCTCCTGTTTATTTTTGAAAACTTCCGGCTATTGCTTCTTTCAGAAGCGCAATAAAATGTTCATAGCTCGGATCCGGAAGCAGACGTTCCACAAAGTGCTTGTCTGAAAATACTTTGGCCAGATAGTTCCACAACTGAAAAGCCTTGGAACTGTTCTTGCCGACACAGACCATCAAAACCAGATTGACCATATTTTTCTGATCATCCCATACAACTGCCTGCGGCAATTCAGTAACAGCTACAAAAGAGTCAGAAGATACAGCAGTCAATGGATGCGGTACGGCAATACCATTGCCCCAGTAGGTACTACGCATATTTTCACGCTGGAAGACTGCATCTTTGAATTCAGCTTCGTCCAGTTCGAAGTATTCACTGGATTTCTGACACATGTTTTCAACGATTTTTTCACGTTTTTTGCCATCACCGATACTGTACAGATCTTTGTAGAATATTGAGGTAATATCTTCAATGCTCTGGAAACCATCAATTGCAAGCTTCAGGTTTAGATAATCCTGCTGTCCTGGGAATGGATCTACATAGAAAGCAAGTCCGGCATCGTAATAATGATTGCGTTCGGTTGTAAGGAAAATATCGTAATCTTCAATGTCTTTGTCTTCAATCTGTTCCGGCGTTTTAAATGTGAGTTCGGAGGTGGTCTCTGCGAACCAATTTAAAAGCGTCTGTTTCAATAGAATATTCTCACTCTGGCGCATAGATGAAATGACAAGTACTTTTTTTGTTCCGACGGCTTGATGCTGACTTGCAAGAGCTGTGTACAGGTGAATTGCAAGGAAAGCAATTTCGTCGTCAGTTACTTTCTTATGGAAGACTTCCTGTAAATGTGAAGCGAAATAAATACCCAGATCAAATCCCTGCGGGAATGTCTGCTTGATATAATCTACCAGATGATTCTTTAACTGCATATTGTATTTGATACGCACAATTAATGATGCAGTGTGTAATGACAATGCAATACGCAGATTCAGGCTATCAGTAAGATCGATATTATATTGGTCGCGGATTTCTTCTAACGCATCTAAGATTAGTTTATCAACGTCGGATGAAATGACATCAGTAGAGCTGAAACTTCCCTGACCTTTCATATATAAAGCTAAGTAATTGATCTCCGTTTCCGGAATGCGTAAGAAGAATTCTTTGCCTATGCGGCGGAAGATTTCTTTGGAAATCGTATATTCCGGCTCCAGATTCTCGGCAATTTCCATATCAGATGGCTCAATAAAGAACCAGTCCTGCATACGTTCTAATGCGACATACAACTGAATAATCGCATTATTTAATGATGCTTCTGTAATTGGATGCTTGAACGAGACGAATGTTTCTACAAGTATATTTTTTATCTTTTCGATAGAAGAATTACTACCCTGTTCAGATAAAGCAGCAACGGTATTTGTGATAATCAGATTCTGATCCATCAGACAAAGGCGTTTGTTAATTTCGCTTCCATCAATAATTACTTTATTAGAACTGCGTAATAATTCCAGATTATATCTGGCAACTACTTCGGACACGCCTTTCAGGTCATTTAACAAAGTAGAACGAGATACAAATACAGCAGATTCCAGATCATAAAGTGAAATGGCACGATGTTCCTTTAATAACAGATGCAAGATCTGATTGACTCTTCCGTTTGGATAGTTCAATGTTGCAGAACTGAACTGTTGATAATAAGAGTCTTTTAATGCAGAGAAAAGGGAAGAATCCTGAATTAAGATTCTACAGCCTTTTCGCGTAGTAGACTCGAATATTACGCAATTTGTTGATTCGAGCTCAGTTTTGATTTGCCGTATATCATTTTGAATTGTGCGCAGACTACACTGATGTTTACTGGAAAAGTAGGAAGCAGTCATATAAACTTCCGGT
>OLNT01001962.1_pt1 | contig 10596 bp, 8 predicted proteins | sample 1672641 | NCBI WGS metagenome assembly OLNT01 (sample SAMEA3136708, study PRJEB25190) | human gut metagenome
CGCCGATCACGCCGCGCAGGCCGCCGGTACCGAATTCCAGATCGCGGTAAAAGCGGTCCGTGACGGCGTCGCCGTCGCCCGCGATGGAGACGAGCTCGGCTTTGACGGCGTCGTCCAGATCCGGCTGGGCAAGCCAGCGGTTATAGAGGTCGTTTGTATTGTTCATGGAGTTTCTCCTTTATCTTCCCTTGGGTCCTGCGGGCAGCCGCAAGCCGCCCGCCTCTCTATTATCTTGCATTTTTACCGCTTTTGCAAGTACCAAATCTTTGTCGGCACCGCCGGATTTTCCGGTCCAGACTGTCAAAAAATTGCATTCCTGCCTTATTGCGTATGTAGGGGCGACCATTGGTCGCCCGCCAACTTACCGCAGCAACGCATTTTCCGGGACAGTTTCTTGCAAGGCAAACGGGCACGGGCGAGCAATGCTCGCCCCTACAAGAGTTTTTCGACAGTCTGAGGGGCTGTTTCACATCCCCCAAAAAGAAAGACCGAAGTTGTAAAGCCTTTTTTGGCTTTACAACTTCGGTCTTTTGCTTTAAGTTAATAGTTGTGAACAAAAAAACTCAAAAGCAAAAACAGCATATCGAAATTTTGGAAAAAAGTCAACAGTTAAAATTTCGGATGCCGACAGAAATAAGAATATCGAAACACAACGCACTCTATCAGGCAAGCATCCAGCTTGAGGGACTGGATTATACAAAGTTGTATAGAGCTTATTCGGGAATCCGAAAATCGCAGATAGAGCCGCGTGTGTTATTTAAAGTACTGGTGTGCGCCTATATGAAGGGCGTATATTCCAGCCGTAAAATAGAGGAATTGTGCAGGGAGAATCTGGTATTCCGCTGGCTGCTGGAGGATCAGAAAACACTGGATCACTGCACTATAGCAAGATTTCGGGGCAACCGTAACCTGCAGGAAGCGTTTGAGGATTTGTTCTTTCAATATGTAAAGAAGCTGGAGAATAAAGGGTATACCAAGTACTCCGAGGTGTTTGTGGACGGAACCAAAATCGAAAGCAAAGCAAATCGGTATACATTCGTATGGCTAAAGCAGGTAAGCAAACAGCTTGAGAAAATCAAGGCACGGTTGAAAGAACTGGTATGTTCGCAAGGAAATCTGACCTCGACTAAGGTTGAGAAAAGACTGGAACAACTCAATACGGAAATCGAGGCACAGGGCATTGAAGTGAAAAAAGGCCGCGGGCACCATAAGCCGGAAATCGTTCGGGAGCGGGATGAACTGGCTCTCTTGTATCGCCGCTGGATGGAGTATAACAGAAAGAAGGCAATTTGCGGGGAGAATCGCAACAGCTATTCCAAGACAGACACAGATGCCACTTTTATGCATATGAAAGACGACCATATGCGCAATGGCCAGCTAAAACCCGGATATAATGTTCAGTTTGCTGTCAATAGCGGTTTCATAACCGGCATTGGCGTATTCAGCAACAGAGCGGCCTTCGGCACGCTGATTCCGTTTTTGACCTATTTATGGCATAAGCACGGAAAATCCTATCGCAATGTCGTGGCGGATTCCGGCTATGAAAGTCTTGCCAATTACCGCTGGCTGTTTGAAAATGGCCAGACTGCATTTATTAAGCCCGCCAACTATGAATCGGGGAAAAAGCGTTCTTCAAAGGAACAGGTTGGCAGAATGGAAAACATGGGTTATTACGAACCGGATGACTGCTTTATCTGCAAGAACGGCAGACATTTGGATCTCAGTTCTCACTATACCTCCCATGCGAAGGACGGTACAGAGCGCAAAATCTCTGTTTACCGCTGCGAGGACTGCTCCGGCTGCCCTTACCGTACAGCCTGCTGCAAGGCTAAAGACAGCGAAAAGCGCAAAGAAATTTCTGTCTGCTGGGAATTTCGGAATCTGCGCAAGAATTCGTATCACAACATTACCACCGAGGAAGGAAAGTTGCTGCGCTGCAACCGTTCCATTCAGGCAGAGGGTGCCTTCGGACAGCTAAAGCACAATCGGAATTTCAAGCGTTTCCTTACCGGCGGTAAAGTCAAAGTCCTGGCGGAGCTTCTGTTTTTGGGGCTTTCCCAAAACATTGCTCACCTGCTGGCAAAGTGCAACAGTGGACTGCAAAATCTGCATTTGATTCAGCCTAAAGCATACCTGAATTTCTGATTTTTGAAGAATCGGAAAACAGGCTCCTTTGGAAAACAATCGTTATTCAGAAGGGCCTGTTTGGGTTATCTGTTTTTTGGAAATTAGGGGGTCTATGGCGAGTGTTTTTGTGCTTCTGGAAACATTTAACCGTAAAGGGGCTGCTGCACTTGGAAATTTTCCTTGTGCAACAGCCGCTTCGGAAAATTAAGGGAAGGCAAACGTAGAGCACTCGATCGGGTTGAATGAAATACTAATACAATATACAAGCAAGGGAAATCTTGTGATCGCTTATTTCATAAGGGTTTCCCTGCTTGTTACGCTACAAATACAATATGACCCTATCCTTATACGAATCAAGTAGTGCAAGAAAGAAGGAAATCTATTTATAAAGTTACTGGATTTTTTGTTCATTGGGCTTATCGCGGGATGGGCGGCTCTGGCTGCGGAAAAAACGGTGCCGCAGCGGTCCGAAGGGGTAACGTGAGCGAAAGCGAACGTTAGCAAGCATTGCATGTGTTTATACACACAAGCATATCAGGGACACCCTGAAACCCATTCTCAAAGGAATATCCATCAACAATTTCGAAAATGGTGCAGCTATACTATGGATAATCGATGCATCTATGCAGGACTTTAATAGAGTACTGGATAGAATAAAAAAATAAAATCATCGTATTGCGACGGGGAAAAGACCGCCACTGATATCGGCAAAAACAGAAAATAAATGAATAAGACTTAGATTTTTTGCCGATAATGTGCTATACTATATTGCAAGGGGGATACTATGATCTATATTTCCGTCGAAGATGCGGCAAAAAAATGGAATGTGTCGGAGCGGTCTGTCCGGAATTATTGCGCTATAGGCAAAATTCATGGGACAATTCTTGCCGGAAAGACTTGGAAAATCCCGGAAACAGCGGAAAAGCCAAAACGCAAGAACGCAAAAATAAAAAACGACCTGCTGTCTGTTCTGCGGGAGGAAAAAAGGAAGCAGAGGAAGGGCGGAATCTACCACAAAGTTCAAATCGATTTGACGTACAATTCCAATCATATCGAGGGAAGTCGCCTGACGCATGAACAGATCCGCTATATTTTTGAGACGAATACAATTGGAATGGAGAATAGTGTGGTGAATGTTGATGACATTATAGAAACCACCAACCACTTTCGATGCGTTGATTTTGTTATTGAAAACGCAATGCAGCCGTTATCAGAGACATTCCTCAAACGGCTGCATTTCACATTGAAAAATGGGACAAGTGACTCCAGAAAAGACTGGTTTGCGGTCGGTGAATATAAGTGCGTACCGAACGAAGTTGGCGGGCGTGCCATAGCTGAGCCGGAAGAGGTAGCGTCTCAGATCAAAGCCTTGTTGGCTGCGTATAATGGATCCAAAACGCATTCTCTGGAACAAATTGTGGCATTTCACCATGACTTCGAATGTATTCACCCGTTTCAAGACGGGAATGGGCGTGTAGGGCGGCTGATCCTTTTTAAAGAGTGCCTGAAAAACAATATTGTACCGTTTATTATAGAAGATGATTCAAAACTGTACTATTACCGCGGCCTGCACGAATGGAATCAAGAACATGGGTATCTAATGGATACCTGCCTTGCAGCACAAGATCGGTTCAAAGCGTATTTGGACTATTTCAGGATTCCATATTCCGAGTGAATTCTTCCCGCAGCTCCCGCTTATACTTGTAATACGTATTCCGTGCGATGCCAATCAGCTTGATGCAGTCGGCATCAGTGAGAGTTCCATCGAAATCACGGCTGTATTTTTTGATCTGCTCCTTACAGGGGGCAGATTTTTTTATGGTAAGCTTTCGGCCCGGCGTCTGGCCGATCTGTTTTCCGTTCAGCCGGGCCGTCAGGATCCCCTCGCGGGTGCGCTGGTGCAGGTCGTCCACCTCTTTCTGCGCCTGGGCAAAGGCAAGACGAATCTGCTCCTTGGCAAGGTCGGCGGTGTAGCGGTTTAATGCGTCCATGATGCCGGAAACAAAACGGTCCGTTGCGGCGCTGCCGGTCTCCGGCGAGGAACTGACCTGCCGCTGCAAAGCCTGCTTGTAGGTGTCCGTATTGATGTGCGGCTCCTTCAAAAAGCAGAGCGTCACACCGCGGTTGTACAGTGTTTCATAGAGTGCACAGCCCTCCTCGGCGCTGCGGCTCATGCGGGAAACACTGTCAAACACGATGGTATCCCCGGGCTGTACACAGTGCAGCAGCTTGTCCAGCTCCTGCCGTCCGCGGCAGGCCGTGCCGGTGTAGACCTCGCGGACGATGTGCGCCGCGGGGTAGGCAGCGGCAATGTTGCGCACCTGGCGTTCGATATTTTGCTGCGGTGTGGAAATGCGGCAGTAGCCGTACACGGACATACAGTATCACTCCTGACGTTCGGTTGATTTGCTACTTATGAGTATACCACACGTTGGCGCAAATGCAAGAACTTTTGCTACAAACTATAATAACCTTAGATTTGATACGGCTTCGTTTGTGTTTTTCCAGGCTAGTTCTCTGCACATAAAAATACCTTTCTGCATAGTAGTCGGTATCCTATACAGAAAGGTATCAGGCTAATTGGTCATGCCTTGCTAAATAACAAGTATGATAAATTTATATTCCTTAGTCATCATAACGAAGATATGCACCCTTCATAGGGCTGGCGGCGTGTTCGCTGAAGAGTCTCAGCGTACCGCGCTTATAGCGGCGAGGCTTCGGCTTCCAAGCGGCTCGGCGCTGTGCCAAAATCTGCGCCATTTCTTCGGCAGACTTTCGCTCGCCTTTTACGCCAATAATGTTCAGCTTACGCGCCGGAACATCAATTTCGATCAAGTCGTCTTCTTCCACAAGGGCGATAGGGCCGCCAGTTTGTGCTTCCGGGCTGCAATGGCCGATTACCGGGCCGGTAGATGCACCAGAAAAGCGCCCATCTGTGATCAGCGCAATGCTACGGCCAAGTTCTTTGTCAGAACTGATAGCCTCACTGGTATAAAACATCTCCGGCATACCGCTGCCCTGCGGTCCCTCATAGCGGATGAATACTGCATCGCCTTTTTGCACTTTGTGGTGCAGCACAGCATCCAGGCAGTCTTCTTCGCTGTCAAAGGGACGTGCACGCAGTACAGCTTTGAACATTTCCTTCGGACATGCAGTATGCTTAATAACAGCTCCCTCCGGCGCAAGGTTTCCACGCAGCACGGCGATGCTTCCATCGGTGCCGATGGGGTCAGAAGCCGGACGGATGATGTCTGCGCGGGTAAGCTTTAAGCCGCAGCGTGCATTTGCCTCATCCAAAAGCTGTTGGCAGTGTTCATAGAAACCATCTGCCTTCAGTTTATCCAAATTTTCTCCCAGTGTCTTTCCGGTAACTGTGAGGGCATCCAGATGCAGCACATCACGAATTTCTTCCATGATGGCAGGTACACCGCCTGCATAGTAGAAGAATTCTGCGGGCCAACGGCCTGCCGGACGAATGTCCAACAGATATTTCGCACCACGATGCAGCCGATCAAAAGTATCTCCATCGATCTCGATACCAAATTCATGGGCAATCGCAGGAAGATGCAGCAAAGCATTTGTGGACCCGGAAATGGCAGCGTGCACCAAAATGGCATTTTCAAAGCTGTCCATCGTCACAATATCACTCGGTTTCAGGCCCTGCTTTGCCAGGACTACGGCCTGGTAGCCAGCGCGGCGTGCATACTGCACAAGATCCGGACTGGTAGCAGGAAGCAAAGCACTGCCAGGCAATGCCAGGCCCAAAGCCTCTGCCATAATCTGCATGGTTGACGCTGTTCCAATGAAACTGCATGCGCCGCAACTGGGACAGGCATTCTGCTTGGCCCAGTCCAGCTTTTCTTCGCTGATTTCGCCGCGCTCATACTTTGCACTGTTCATACCCAGCTGTTCCAAAGTCAGCAAATCAGGACCTGCATGCATCGTACCGCCGGTAATCATTACGGCAGGGATGTTTACTCTTGCCAGTCCCATAAGGTTAGCGGGCAAGCCTTTATCGCAGCTGGCAATGTACACGCCGCCGTCAAATGGAGTTGCATTGGCATGAATTTCAATCATATTGGCAATCATTTCACGGCTTGCCAGACTGAAATTGATTCCATCGGTACCCTGACTCTCGCCATCACAGATATCAGTAGCAAAGTATCTCGCACCATGGCCTCCGGCTTGCGCCACACCTTCACAGGCTGCCGCCACAAGCTTGTCCAAGTGGCCGCTGCCGGGGTGGCTGTCACCAAAGGTACTTTCTACAATGATCTGCGGTTTTGCAAGATCTTCCGGTTTCCATCCGGTACCAAGGCGCAGTGGGTCCAACTCCGGCGCTAAGGATCGCATTTTTTGACTGATGAGTTCCATAATAATTAATCTTCCTGTTTCATGCTATATTTTGTGATTGTTATATCGTTGCCTGTTAGACAATACCCACTACATGCAGAAGAACAAGGACAACGAAAGCAACGATGCCGCCCAGTGCGTTGGTTGTGGTGAAGTACTTAAGACCCTGCTTGGTATCAAAGCCATACAGAGATGTGAAGATCCAGAAGCCACTATTATTGACATGCCAGCCAACCATAGAGCCTGCGCCGATGGCCAGTGCAGTCAAAACCGGGCTCAGACCCAGAACCGTCATCAGGCCACCCATCAGACCGGCAGCAGTCATCGCTGCCGTCGTCATAGAGCCGCAGACGGCCATCAGGATAGCAGCCATCAGGAACGGAACGAGGATAGCCGGGAAGCTGCTTTCAGCAATCATGTTGCCAATGGTGGCAATCGCTTCATTTTCACGGAGAATACCGCCCATAGCACCGCCCATAGCGGTAATGAGAAGGGCACCAATAGCAATCTGAAGTGCGCGGCCGACCCAGTTATTCATGACGATCTCAAACCAGCTGCTTTTTTCTGTCAATTTGCAGCCGGTGCCGTCTGCGTTGGCTTTCTGGACAACTTTTTCCTTACGGCCAAAGATCAAGGAACCAACCGCAACGATACCGCAGAACAGAGCCAGAACCGTGTTGCCAAAAGTGTTGAAGAAATTGTATGCAGCAGAGCCTTCCACAGTAACCAGCTTGCCGATAGAGCCGATAGCGATCATGATGGCAGGCAGCAGCAACGGAGCAAAAGCAGCAGCTGCCTTAGGTGTATTGTCTTCCTTGATGAGCAGTGCTTCCACATTATTCGTATCATCAACAGGATCGATGCCCTCTGTATATTGGGGAAGCGGTGCAACATATTCACTCTTTGCGTAAACCGGGCGCAGACCCAAGTAGCAAGCAGCGAAAGAAATCACAGAGCAAATAAGGCCGATTATAATGACCGTGCCGATATCAGCACCAAGCAGAATAGAAACAGCCAAGATACCCGGAGTTGGAGGAGCCAGACCGTGTGTAAGGGTCAGACCAAGGTTTACAAAAGGCGCAACCTGCTGCATACCAAGTTTCTTACGCTTGGCAAGAATCGCAGAGATAGGAGCATTCAGAATAATAGCGATATCGCCAAACACAGGAATGCTCATAATAAAGCCGGTCAAAGCGGGAGCCAGCTCAAGACACTTACCCTTAAACTTTTTGATAAAGAAGTTTACCATGCTTGTAGCTGCACCGGTGTCATTGATACCGGCCGCAATAACAGCTCCGAATATGATCATAACACCGATTGAGCCTAAAGTAGATCCAAAATATTTTGTGATATTAGCAAAGGTGTCTACAAGGGACATTCCGGAGGCCAAACCACAGAATGTGGCGGTCAAAAACAGAACCATAACGGGGTGCATTTTAAATTTCAAGGTCAAGACTGTCAAAATGGCGATGGCAATGATCAGCATAATGACGAAATGAAGTGGTGACATTGTTTATCCTCCTCGTATTCTATCATTCCAGACACTGGTTCTTTTTCAGTGCCGTATACGTTGTACTGTATGCGTTTTCAATAACCCACTCCGGGGTCTTGCTCCAGTATTCCGGTCGGAAAGTTTCTACCGAAACCATGCCGGTATAGCCGCAGATTTTCAATGTTTTTAGGAACCTATCCGTATCAACAACACCGCTGCCAGAGAAACAGCGCTTGTCCTGTCCCATCTCGCTGTCCGGCACATCATCAGCGCTCATCAGATGAACCGCAAAGATCTTTTCGGGCTGCACGGTTTTGATGGCGCTGAAATCGTTGCAATGGTCATTAAGGTAAATATTGTAGGAATCAAATACGAACCCCACATTGTCCTCGTCCACGGCCCGCACAATACGGTCGGCAGCTTCAATACTGCGAACACAGCTCTTGCGCAGGCCCACCAGCTCGAAGCATAGCTTCATACCGAAAGGCCGTGCAAAGACAGCGAGCTTTTTCAAGATACGCACGCATTCTTTCTCTGCCGCAGCCGTATCACCGGTAAAGACCCCGCTGGGGTCGAGAGGCGGCACGATAATGACGTAGCTGCTGCCAATCGTGCTTCCTACATCACAGGCCAGCTTGAAGTCCTGCATGGCAGGGTCATTCCAGTCAGGCATTTCGTCTGGCAGCATCCCCTGCCGCAGATATACGGCATTGATAGCGTGTGGTTTGAGCCGGTGCGTTTCAAAAAATTCTTTCAGCTGATCTACCGTGTGATCCTTGAGCCAGCCCCTCAGCATATCGAGCCGAATCTCAATGTAATCAAATCCTGCTTTTTCGCACAAGCTCAAATCCTGTTCCAGCGTAGAACAGTCACGGGCGCAAGCCTCATTATAGGATGTTTTCATTGTTGCTCTATCCTCATTCAGCGGATGGGAAATTTGATAACGGAATCCGTCTGCGTGCTGCGGTAAATCGCTTCAAACAATTCAACCGTCTTACGGCCGTCCCGCGCATCTACCAGCGGTTTCGTGTGGGTCTCTACTGCGTGAAGAAAATCTTTGATTTGCTCCTGATGATAGTAGTGCATGGAATCCACACTGTTAAAGAAATCGCAGTCGCCTTTTTTCCAATCTTCCAGCTTATCAGCTTCACCTTCCACCGTCCACAAATCATTGTACGGCGGCTCAGTGATGGAAGACATGCCTGCAATAAACATGGCACCGCCGTCCGTCTGTACGCCAACACCGGCACCATTTTGACCAAAAATGTGTACCTTTCCGTACAAAGCCGGATTTTGACTGTTGCTCACCACGATATTGCCTACGGCACCGCTCTTAAACTTTACTACTGCCACAGCAGTATCTTCTACTTCGATATAAGGGTGGTTTAAATTCTTCCACACACCATATACCTCATCCACATCGCCCATATACCACAGAAGGAGATCCAGCTGATGCGGAGCCTGGTTCACAAGAACGCCGCCGCCTTCTCCTTTCCAGGTACCACGCCATGCGTCACTATCGTAATACGCCTTATCGCGCCAGCCGAGCATCGTTACCATGCCTAAGATTGGTTTGCCAATCTTGCCTGCTTCAATAGCTTCATGGATTCTCATGCAGGGGCGATAGAAGCGGCGCTGCACCATCGTTCCGATGGTCACATTGTTTTTATCACCGGCTTCAATAATTCTGTCGCAATCAGCCAGGCTGGATGCTAACGGCTTCTCAATCAGTACATTGCAGCCATTTTCTGCGGCAATGACTGCCGGGTCGCGGTGAAGGGGGTGCGGTGTGCAGACGCTTACCACATCCAGCTTTTCTTTCTGGATCATCTCAGATATATCGGAATACGCATTCACGTGGTAACGTTCCGCAAAGGCTTTTGCACGGTCCAGGTTGGCATCACATACAGCAGTAAAAGCGCTGTTTTCCAGCTTTTCATAAGCTTTTGCATGGGAATCGGCGACTTTACCGCATTGAACAGCACCCCATTTGTTAGACAGTATGGTATACTATCTAACAAGTGGGGTGTTTTGCTATGCCAAAAGGAGTACCAAACAAACGATATACGCCAGAATTCAAAAAGCTGGTGATTGAAACCATGCAGGAAGAGAAATTAAGTTACAGCGAAACCTGTCGTAGATTTGAGGTAAACAGCAGAGATCAGATCAAATCATGGGAGCGAATCTATCTGGAAGAAGGGCCGGAAGGCTTGTCGGTTGAGCGACGGGGCCGCAGCAGCACTGGTCGGTCAAAGAAGCTGCCAAAAGAGGTAGAAGAAGATCTGTTGGCCGAAGTGCAGCGACTGCGTGCGGAGAACGATTACCTAAAAAATTTGCAAGCCTTGGTTTTGGAAGACGAGCGACGCCAGCACAAAAAACGCTGGTAGTTCAGAAGCTAAGGCAAAAACACGCACTCAGTATTCTGCTCTCAATCGCTCAACTACCCCGTGCCACTTTCTACTATCATTTGAAGCAGATGCAGAAAGAAGACAAATATGCATCTGTTAAGGAAGAAATCACAACGATTTACCACGAAAACAGGGGCCGGTACGGCTATCGCCGGATCACGGCAGAACTTCACAAGCGCAATTTCCTCCTGAACCACAAGACTGTCCAGCGGCTTA